>OIBK01000010.1_pt1 | contig 172846 bp, 152 predicted proteins | sample 1581021 | NCBI WGS metagenome assembly OIBK01 (sample SAMEA3882554, study PRJEB24775) | human gut metagenome | biome: human-associated habitat; feature: intestine environment; material: feces | place: Netherlands | collected 2009/2010
GCAAAGGTATGAAGAACTATATTGGCCTATAATACGCGGTTTGCTGAATGCTTACACTCTGCCAACTATGGCAGAGTAAATGGCAGAGTAAATGGCAGAGTAAATGATACAATAAACGAGAATGAACAAGCTATTCTCAATCTACTGGCAACCGTTCCCGGTTTGAATGCTTCTGAAATCAGTAAGCATATTAGCAAAAGCTTAAGAACGACTATGCGATATATCAAGATTTTGCAAGATAAAGACTTGATAGAGTTTAGGGGTGCGCCCAAAACTGGAGGATATTTTACAAAAAATGGATTATAATATTTATAAATTATCTGAATCAAATAACTTTTTATTAATCAAATCAATCATTTCATTAGCAGATATTTTACACCTATCTATACTATCTAATAGTTCTTTTAATTTAGAGCAAACATTTTTCTTTGCCAATATAATATATTGAGTCATTTTAGGTAGCCCTTTAACTGATTTGTAAAATTCGACTAATTGCCCATATGACGAATCCACATTACTCAATAATAAACGAAGTGCTTCTTTATTCTCTTGCCAAGATTCCTCCGGAATAATATTATCAGAAACTTGCAATAATCCTTTAAAAGCCCCTACTATTTCTTCAAAAGAAATAATCCAATTCTGAATTGGTTGTTCAATTTTCATAGCGTATTGATTCATCGCTTTAGCAGAAGTATTAATAACTGCTCTAGCTAATTGAATCTGATTTACAGGCTTTTGTTCATTAATTATATTCAGTTTTTGGGCAGATTCAGAAATTTGTTCACCTATCCAAATAGTTGAAACGGTTATTTCATTTAAAGATTTTACAGCTTCCGCAGACTTAGTATTCAAAATATCCTGAAATTCTAATAATCCTAATTCGGAGACTTCATCTTCAATGGGTTCTATAATGACAGGTAAATTGGACAAATTTACTTGTGTAGTTAAAGGTTTACTATTAACATTCCAATTCTCTATAACTTTATATAAATGAGCACGCAAATCATTTTTAAAATTCTCTGAACTTACATATGTAAAATAATAACAGCCTAATTCTGCTATTTGTTTTTGAAAAGCTCTAACTTTAGAATATTGTTCAATATCTAAAGAATCTAAAGGTACTCCTTCAATATTAAAATACATCATTATATGTACTTTACCGACTTGTTGGCTACGCTCTAATGCCCTATAAAACTCTTCTTCCGTACCAGATTCATAATTTAGTGTCTTTGAACCAAATCTAGTCCATAATATTCCTAAAAAAATATCATATTCATCACCTATTTGGGAATTAATCACAGCTTGGGGATATTCACCGACAGAAGGATAACTCGATTTTTCCCAACTACATAATTCTATTCTTGCATTTAACTGCGAAGAATATGTATTATTAAAATCGTTAATAATGCTCTCTACAATTAAACGTTCTTCTTTTACATCACTTGGTGATGCCAAGAACAATTTATATAATGATATAGTTTGTGGCATATTTTTTGCAAAGATAAGTTTTTTCTATGCAAAAGCACTAATTTTAGAAAGAAATATTACCTTTGCATTCAGAAATCGTACCCAAGATACAAACTTGTGTTGAACGGTGCAAAGCTGTGAAAACCTTATTCAAGGGACTAACATCGTAATAAAGATATAACTTATTGAGAAATAGTGCTATATAAACCGATTTTCGGTTACTGGTGGCACCACTTGAAAAAGAGAGTTACAACATTTTGTAGTTCTCTTTTTTTATATATTTATCCTTTGTTTGAGCGGCAGTTTAAGCAGTTTGTTTAAACCATAGTTTAAACCGTGGCAATTACAGTAAAAGTAGTTTGTTACAAGTCTAAGATACTTAGTAACAACAAATCACCTCTAATGTTGAGAGTAACGAAAGACAGAAAACCAAAATATGTCAGTGTTAGCATATCTGTGAATCCTACACATCCATGATGACATAAAGGCAACATCGAAAATGAATTTGATTTTGGTTTGGGCTGACTACGGCCATCCTTCTGTAAAGAAGGACGAGGTATTCAAGGAGATTTTGGAACAGGCAGATATTTTAAAAAATATAACGTGTGATAAGATGATGGCAACCGAGTCTCAAAACACAGGACTACATACACTCTCTCCCCCTATAAATTTCTAAAAAGCCCCTTCATCTTTCAGTTCGACCCGTAACCCATTGTCTGAAAGCCTATTGACGGGCTGAAAGATTAGGTGTGCATCTTTCAGCTTTCTGTCATGCAGAAGAGGACAAATCATTCTGCGCCAAACGAAAAATCATTCTCAGCCGAACGATTTTTCGTTTGGCGCAGAAAAAAATAGTATCATGACCAAGGCGATGTTCACTTTTCTACGAAGTACGGCTGAAAGATGGCCAGATAAGCGTTCAGCCAGTAATCAGCTTATTATAATTTTGTTATATCAAAACCTGAAAGATGAAGGGCAATTTCGTAAAAATCTTGGGAGAGGGGGAAGCTGCATGAATATCCCTAATAATGGAAAGAGCTTCCCCCCACAAACTCACGTAACAGGGAAGTCGGTGGGATTTCATCGTCTGCCATAGGTACGAAATAGCGCAGGAACTTACGCAAACGATAAGCCTCGGAATACTCCGGTACATTTTCAGGCACCCTCTCCAATATCGGCAAAGCCTGATTGCGAATGACTGCCAGTTCGAACAACAAAGCACTGTTGAACATGGCATCGGCCTCCTCCTGATAAGGGAAAATCCATTTGTCTTCTCCCTCGCGTACACTGGGCCAGCGGCGGATGGTATCCAAGGCCGAATAACCCCGATATTTGTAATCGCGAATGATACGCCGCAACAAACGGTTGTCCGTAGTCGGAATATAATTATGCGCATCCAACAAGATGGTCGTCATGGCCGAGACATAAATACGATATTTGTATTGTTCCTCAATCTGGGCTGTCAGCTCAGGATTCAAACCGTGAATACCCTCCAGAATCAGTATCATGTGGTCTTCCAACCGAAGTTTCTTCCCACTCTTCTCACGTACCCCTGTCTGAAAATTAAAATGAGGCAGTTCCACCTCCTCGCCTGCCAACAAAGCCTGCAGTTGACTGTTGAAAAACGGAAGATCCAAAGCATAGAGCGACTCGAAATCATATTCTCCATGCTCGTCCCGTGGCGTGTGCTCCCGATCCAAAAAGTAATCATCCAACGATATGGGGTAAGGTTTTATCCCGTTAGCCATCAACTGAATGGACAAGCGTTTGCTGAATGTCGTCTTCCCACTCGACGACGGACCGGCTATCAATATCAGTTTCAGATTCCGCCTCGACTGTATTTCATCGGCAATACGTACGATCTTCTTTTCCTGTAATGCCTCGGCTACGTTGATCAATTCCGTAGTCCGCCCCTCTTGACAAGCTTTGTTAAAGTCACCTACAGTACCCAGTCCGACGATTTCCTGCCAACGATGATGTTCCCGAAAGATTTCAAGCATCTTCTCCTGATGTACCATCTCCTCCAGTTTTTCAGGATTCTTCCTGGACGGAATACGCAACAACAGGCCATCATAATATTTCATTACGTCAAACACCTTCAACCCTCCCGTCGACGTCAGCAGTGAACCGTAAAAATAATCCACCGTCTGATCCAACTGGTAATAATGTGTATAGATAGCACCGTAACTCTCCAACAACCTCACCTTACTCGTCATTCCCTGACGGCGGAACATTTCTATCGCATCCTCCGTAGGACTTTGTATACGGTGAAAAGGTATATCGGCATCTACAATTTCACGCATCCGACGCCAAATGGCAGTCACGTCATCCTCTTCTATCGGCCGCCCTATACGCAAGTCGCAATAGTACCCTCTCGATACCGGCGTCTCAATGCGCAACACACACCCGGGAAATAAATCTTTCACAGCTTTTACCAACACGAAAAAAAGCGAGCGGGTATAAGTACGCATCCCTGAAGATGAAGTGACATCAAGGAACTCCACATCTTTATCATTATAAAAACGATAATGAAGTCCTTCCACCTTATTATTGACCTTCGCACTGACCGGTCCGTAAGGCATTTGCAGATTTAACGCATGATAAGCATCCCAAAGTGTACTTCCGATAGGGAGTTGAAGAGTTTTTTTATTATTTTTGCAACGTATTTTGATTTCTTGTACCATAAAGCTTTTCGAGGATTTGAATAAACACCTTAAAAATAGGCAATGGGACGGAGAAAACATACTATCGTTCACTTATATTTCGACTGTTTATGGTGGTTTTAGCATTTTTAAAGCTTTTAGGTTGCCTTGGCCTGCTGATGTACGGCACAAGACTCATGGGAGAGAGTCTGCAGCAACTGGCCGGAGACCGGCTCAGACATATTCTCGATTCACTGACCACCAACCGCTTCACGTCATTACTCACCGGTGCATTGGTCACAGCCATGATACAGTCTTCCACCGCAGCTTCTCTGATGACCGTCAGTTTCGTACATGCCGGTATGCTCACACTCGTCCAAGCCCTGCCTATCCTCATGGGAGCATCAGTAGGCAATACATTCATCGCCTGGATTATGGCCGCCGAATTCAATTTCAGCATCAGTAACTACATTTACCCCTTGATATTAGTGGCGTTTATAATGACCTACTACCGCAAATGGAATGCGTTGGGAAACTCTATCTTCGGCCTATGCTTCATCCTGCTGAGCCTTGGCCTGCTCTGCCACATGGCCGACGACATGACGCTGACCGGTCCTGACGGTATAGCCCGCTACTTGGCCGTCTCCCATGAGAATTACGGTTCATACGCCATATTGTTATTCATTGGTGCCGCCGTCACTTTCGGCGTACAGTCCTCAGCCGTCCTCATGGCCACTTCAATGGCTCTGTGTTCCACCGGCGTATGGTCCATCTATTCCGGCGTTGCTTTTGTGTTGGGTGAGAATATCGGCCGCGCCATCGTCACTTGCCGTGCGGCATCTTCTGCCGGAACGCCTGCCCGCCGTACGGCTCTCGGACAACTGGTTTTCAATCTGAGTGGCGTAACCTGGATGTTTTTGGCCTTTCCTTATTTCGTCAATTTGCTATGTGACTTTATCCATTTCGACCCGACGCAAAAACTCATGACGGCCGACAAAAATCTGGCTTACGTTTTGGCAGCCTTTCATACCGGCTTCAATCTTTGCAACGCCGCCCTGTTTATCGGTTTGGTCAACCCTCTCGAACAACTGGCTACCCGCTGGGTGGCCAAACCACGGCACAACGACGAAGAGGAAAGCCAGTTGCGTTTCATTACCAAAGGGATACTCGACACTCCGGAACAGTCCATCATGGAAGCCCGTAAGGAAATCATCAACTATGCCGACACCGTCACAAAAATGTTCACACAAACCCGTTTCCTATTCTCCGTATCCAATGAAACGGAATTTAAAAATATTTTCACCTTGGTGGAACACTATGAAGACATTTGCGATGAAATGGAAGTAGACATAGCCAACTACCTGAACAAAGTCAGTACCGAAGAGCCATCGGCCGACCTTAAACGTGCAATCTGCGGCATGCTACGCGAAGTAGCTGAAATAGAAAGCATCGGAGACAGTTGCCATCATATCGCCCATACTGCCCGGAGGAACTATCGAAGCACCCAACAACTCACGGAAAAACAGTTGGAACACATTCACCAAATGTTTCAACTGGCAGAACAAGCACTGGAACAAATGCGAACCATCTTATCCATCCGGAAAGCCCCGAGAGAGGCTTCCACAGCCTACTATATAGAAAGGGAAATCAATAAATTCCGCAATCAACTACGTAATCTGAATTTTACAGACGTAAACAACGGTGTGTATAATTATCAGACCGGGGCAATGTATATGGACGTCATCAACGAATGCGAACAACTCTCCGACTGTATCCTCAATGTAACGGAAGCACGGTTGGAAGCCAAAGAATCCTAAAAACTCATGATTTTAATCCTTTTATCCCCACTTATCAACTTTGACAATATCAGACAACGGTCAGCAATGCTGCGCCATAGCTAAACCTCGCACTCTCCGGAACCAACAGCAATATTTTCTCACCTTTTTGTGCACGCGTAGCCATGTATTCATCCAAAGCAACAAAGATAGATGCAGACCCGATATTACCGACTTCAGAGAGGTTCGTAAACCAGTTATCCCATAATTCTACATTACGGCTTTGCATTTCCTTTTTCAGTTCATCTCCTATAAAAGCCGAAGAGATGTGAGGAATAACCGTTTTTATCTCATGTACATCCATAGCATATTCCTGTATACACTCTTCTATAAAATCCACCCAATACTTCATTCCGTTCATTAAAATCTTGAAATCCTGGCAGAGAAGGAAATTACCGATATTTAAACGGTCGCCGAACTCTTTCCAACCTTTCAATTCCCCATTCGGAAGCAACTCACCCCCCATACGCATACACGTAGAAGTCTCATTGGCATAAGATTTTGTCTTCACCCATTCTATTTTCAAAGAAAGACCAGCTTCATTCGGCCGATCCGACAAAAGCAAGGCTGCCGCACCGTCGCTCAACATAAACCTCAAGAAATCACGTTCAAACTCCATATATTGAGTATTGGACAACTCATCGCATACGGCTTCGGGCACCTCATAATTAACAGCCCTGAATGTAGGAGAAATCAACTCAGATGCCGTACAAATACCTTTATGACTCTCATTCAACCGAATAGCGTTGAACAAAGTCTTTAGAGCCTGCAAAGAAGTCAGACAAACACCGGAAAAAGAGAAAATCTCTACCGGATGACATTTCAATTGCCCATGAACCATAGAAGCATGCGATGGAACCAACTGATCCGGTGTCGTTGTCGCACAACACAAAATATCGATATCCTCTATGCATCCCCCGAGCGAAGATAATTTCTTGATAGCCTCTACCACCATTCCGGAATTCCGATGGGTCACCGCTCCTTCCTCATTCAGTGCATAATAACGATGCTTAATGCCATTACGCTTTAATACAATAGACTTAATACGTGATTTCTTTCCTTCGATGTAACCCAAGAAATCTTCTATATGTTCGTTGTCTACAGACTCATTCGGCAAAAACGAACTTAAACAATTTATATAAACTTTATTCATCGCTTTATAATATTATAATAAAACATTAAGTGCTTCTGTACCTCTTCTACCGTAAGCCCATTATTAAAAGACTCTTCAAAAGCACAACCAATAAAAATATACCTCAAGTGATGCGCTACCTCCTCGGCATCTAAATCTCTTATTTCCTTCGTTTTAATGGCATTTTTTACTACAGCCTTTATAAAAGAATACTCATGAAAAAACAGGTTGTAAATTTTACTATCAAATCCTTCATAGTTCTTATGTGCCTGATATAAAAGGCTGAAGTAACCTCCAAAGCCATTGTTCCCCTCCCAAACAAAAGGCTTCATCGATTCAATCGTATTCTTCGCCCCGTTTATATATACCTCAAGATATTCTTTCAAGGAAATCCACTTGGCAGCCTCCTCCTTAAAACCGGCCTTCTGCAATACATTCTGCTTGTTCAAGACAAAGCGATCTATGACGGCTTTAAAAAGTTCTTCCTTAGACTTATAAGAATAATATATGGCTCCCCTGGTCAGCCCTATTTCCGCTTCTAAATCGGACGTAGAGGCGCCTTCATAATCAGCATTTAAGAAAAGACGAAACGCCCCTTCCAAAATTTTCTTATCACTCTTAGTCATACGTATTTTTATAATGTGCCACAAAAATACCATAATAAAAAGAGAATAGCAAATAAAGTCAATAAAATAAAAACAATTATTATATTAAATCTATATTTCATATCGCAAAAAACAGCCACAACAGTTAATTTTACACAATTATTTTCAAATATATAATGCCAATTATAATAATCTGCTTACCTTTGAAGAGTGAGACCTATATCTTATTTCGATATAAACACAATAATGATAACTGGAAAAGCCGGATTCATAGATTCCTATCTTTTTGAATACCTGCTACATAAAGGTGATAGGAGCTTCTGTTCGGATAACAGCCGGACAAGATATCCGAAAGGCGTGTCAACCTTAACAAAATCCATACTTCAATAAGCAGAACACGCCATCACCATGCCCTATGTGATTAATGGTATTGATAAATCTACAATCTGACTTTTCCGGTTTTTCTATATATCTATATATCAAAACCACCTTATAACAAAAAAGCATTAACATACACTATAGAACAAACTGTACGTCCGAGTTTCAATATGGACGAAACCATTAAAAACGCTTTGGAACAATGGGAGGTCTTAAAAACAAAATTGCTTCCGGCCTGAATCCAGACCGGAAGCAATTTCGCTTTTGTCCTTTTTTAAATCTTATTCCTCGTAAGGCTCGAAATCATCCTTGCCCACACCGCAAACCGGGCAAACCCAGTCTTCGGGAATATCTTCAAAAGCCGTACCCGGCTCAATACCTGATTCAGGGTCTCCTACCTCGGGGTCGTAAACCCACTGGCATACTGTACAAATATACTTTTTCATCGTTTTAATTGGTTTAAATTCATTTTTATATCAATAACTTGTGCAAGTATACTACTTTTTAGGTAGAAAACAGCGGAAACGCCTGTTTGCTTTTGTTTTTTTAACACACATACCCGAATGTAACTTCGCCCTCTTCTTTGTTCCATTATTCTTTCTTGTGCGTAAATGTTCCGCTTTCACCCACGGTGCTGCCCCAAGGAGGGGTGACCTCATTCTTCCAGTGACAAAGATGGTAAGCATCTTGGTCTATTGTCCCGTCCTCCGTATAAATATCAGCCGAACAATGCCACCCAAAAGCAGAAGACTGCTTGGCACGCATTTGGACAGACTTCAAAATTCCGTCTTCGCCAAAGGAAGAGCGGCAATACATGCGATAAGAATAAAGTTCCATCCCCAACAAGTTCCTCAACGTGCAGGACTTTTCGAATACTTTTTCTCTTTCCGATTCCGCGCTGTCCCTGTCGCATTGTACCATACTTTCCATGTCTGCAATAAGGCAACCTATATTTTCAAAAACAATACGTCCCCCTTTTTCCGCTACTGCCCACGAACGGTAGGTATTGCCATTCCTGCACCATTCCAGTTCAATGGTTTCCATGCCCGCATGCATCCCCTTTTCACAATCGCCGCGAATGACGTCAATCATAACGGGCCGCTCCATCACGCCCGACAAGCATCTCATCAGCCCCACGCTCACCACGTCGTAGGCATCATGAGTTTTGTCATAATAGCACACTGTGTTGGCCACGTCCGAAAACAAGCGTGACTTCACCTCCTCCAATTCTCTTTCCGAATCAATCGTTCCCCGGTAAGCATATCCTTTCAGATAGAACCCCGTTTCGTTTCCATCCCGTCTTTTCACAGCCTCTTCCCCGTGATGCTTCAGAGCGTACTCCAACTGTTCTTTCCACGTTTCCGGTCGTACACTGGTTGCCACTTGTGCTGTCATCGGCATATTCCACATCAAGAATACCACACAGCTTACCTTGCATAAAATACCTTTCATTTATTTAGAATTTATATTCGACAATGCATCAAACAACTGTCATCTACACTCAGTCCTCATCAGCAGTCCAAAAACCTCCGGAGCAAGACACATACACACAAAATATGAGCAGCCCCATCATGATGATACAATACCCTATCTTCGCCCACTGCAACTTGGTTCTGAACATCGGCGCCCCCACAGAAAGGCAAACGATAGCCCAACAGTTCCTGTCAGCCAAAAAATAAAGCCCTAAAGCCAACATGCTTATTCCCCATGTCCAAGAAAAGGCTTCCACTATACCGTTCTTATATTTATGTTTCATTAGAATTACTAACTATTCATTTAAAACGCACTTTTCATACCCTGTTTATACCGTTTCATTTCAGCAACAATGCGATGTACTTCCGAGGATTCCACTTTTATAGGTTTCCGAAGTATGACTTCAGCCATGCGACACATGGCTACTGTATCGTTCTGAAGTTCATAAATTTTATATAACTCATAAAGCGGAACGAAACGATTAGGGCACATGTAAGAAGCTTGCTCCAAATAACGTTTCGCTTGTTCATATCGCTTTAACTGTTTACAGTTGTCTGCCATTAGGAGTTGAACAAAGTAATCAGCCATCAGTGTATCGCATTCTTGCCCAATACGCAGGCTTTCACCATAGTGTCCAGACACGTTAAGTTCAGCAGCGTAATTATAGAGGAAATATGGGTTTCTACCCAGTTCGCCATACAATTTGTTATAGGCGGACAACATTTCATCCGTCATTCCACCAAGGGAACAAGTAGCCACTTCGCACCAACGCATTTCGGTCCGCATCCGATGTATGGAAAGGCAGGCAGCCCCTACAAGACAAAGCGTAGCCGCCAAGGATATAACGCGGCATACAAACAGTGCAGGAGGATAGGCGTTAAAAAGCAATACCACGATGGAAATTCCACATAACATCCAAGTATGGACATAACGAAACGGATAAGAAAACAAGGAAAAAACAGCTATAGACAACAGGCAAAGCATGGCCACACGGGAACTCCCGTAAGGATGTTTCCGCCACGCTTGCAACAATAAGACTACGCCAACAAGCAGGACGATGCCACCTACGAAGCCAAATTCCGTAAGGAGTCCCAGATATTCATTGAAAGGGGCTTGAGTGTTGTCTGCCAACATAACGTAAGGACTTCCGGGATGAGCTTTGAAATAATCGGCTTGCGCATCCATATACTGGGCTTGGAATCCTCCGATTCCATACCCTATCCATGGACTTTCACGAATGACAGACCAAGTACATCTCCAAATCAGCAACCTGCCATCTGCCGAATCTTGCTTATAATGGTATAGAAAGACGGCTACGGCAACCAATCCCACGACCGAAAATATCATCCATAACTTACGTACGCACTTTCGTCTCATTACGAAAAATACGAACATCACCATGCAAACAGCCAATATGCCCGAACGTGATTCGAAGACAATAACCCCCATAGCTATGATGGCTATGCTTGCCCATGCAATTTTCCTGACATAGGAATACCGATGGCCAACCAGACCTAAGCAGAAAGGCAAACTGAAAGCCAAGGCTGAGGCTACCCCTGCGGGGTTATCAAAACTGCCGCAAACGGGAAATGTCCCGAATGAGGTACAAACTCCCGTTTTTTGCAAGATGGCATAAAAGGCTTGCGAAACTGCACACAGCATAATAGCGGCAGCAAAATCGGTGAAGCAAAACTTACTCGACACACCCCACCGGAATGTTTTTAGTACCCAAAACGTACAAAAGATAACAACCCCGAATAAGGCGAAATAGGCTTTCGGATCAGTTTCAGCATCTACAAACCGTTCCGAAACTATCCAAAACATTCCTCCGAACCAAATCAAAAAGAACAAAAACAACCATTTGTTTTTCATGAGAAACTGTATGTGCTTCATATTGTATGCTTTTTAGCCTTTTTTATTCTGCCTGCTTTAGAAGAAGCTACCAACGAAAATAAATAGCTTTCCAAAAATCTTTATCGACCATCCACCATATCTGGAGTAAAAGAAAAATTCCCCATATAATCCACCCCAACCGATCCACCCAAATATTCCGGCCTTTCAAAGCCGCAAACAACCAGACGAAAGACATGCCAACATTGAAGAATGCATTACTATTCCTTTCATATAAGTAATTGATGCCGGCTATCAGGTCAATAACAAACATCGCAAAACAAAAAAGCTGCAAATATATGTTTTGGCTGCTCTTCTTCCATTCCATATTTTTAACGTTAAAAAAGACCTAACAAATTCCCTTTACTATCATAAATTTCTGTAACCATCTGTGTAGTGCCACCAGGAAACTGTGGTAGAGGGTCATAAGTAGTCACAGCCTTAAGCCCCCCGCTTCTGGCCGCATTATATATCGCCTCTTCTTGTTTATCAGTTTTCCAATTGACTAAGTCACAAGCATACTCAAAAGCAGTGGCAAGAGGCCCACCAATCACTTTATTAACACCTTTTGACGCATAATAAAGTAAAACCCCCAAAGGTTCCTTCGCTTCTCTATAATCTTCATAATATGCTAAAGCTGCATTTTCATTTCCACACACAACAGTCTCAGTCCACCCTCCACTTGGCAATTCCTCTCTTTCTGTATGATAATTGTCATCGTCTGCTTCCGGCATAAGTTTTTTAAAACGTGGGAAACTTCTACGAGAAGAGGTATAAAAATACAAACGTCCATTACGAACATATATTTTGCCTTCTTTTAATAAAGTGTTATTACGTTTCGTTCCTTCTACAAAAATTTGGAAGATTTCATCTGAAACATTGATTTCTTTTCCAAATTTAAGCATAAGTTCAATATGCCCATCCTCAATTTTAAGGTACGGCCTGACTCTATTATTGGCTTCTTTCATTATCTCCGCATTCCTGAAATTATCCTCTTTGCTCATTGGTACAACAAATTCCAAATAAGGCAAGTTTGAACAAGTAGATTCAGCCTGAAGAATTTCAACACAATCACTTGACTCACAATTTGTAAATGTCAAACTTACAAAGAAAACAAAAACTATTTCTATTACTTTTTTCATGGCTTAATAATATTAAGAATTTAACCTATTCCAAAATAAGCAATAAAAGGACACATCAACAAATAAAAAGCGTATACAAATTGAACGAGCCTTAATTTGTATACGCTTTTTACAGTCCTTAACACGTCCAAGTGCCTACAACTTCATTATCATACTCCTTAAATCCATGCCGGAATCTCCCAGTTTTTTCTTCAACCTCCACCTCCGCAATCTGAAAGATGCCGGTTTCACATGTAACAACCGGGCTATCTCCGTATTCTTGAAAGACATCCGTACAAGAAGCATGATGAACACGTCGTCTTTGGTCAGACCGGGATAAACCTTTCGCACACGTTCTAAAAACAAGAGATATTCCCTTGCCAAGAAACTGCCTCCGGATACGAAAACATCCTTTCCTTTGAACAAGGAAACCACAATGTTCCGGAAGACCAATAGCATTTCCCTTTTCACATCATATTCGCGTTTCATGGTTATTCATATTGAGATTACATTCTTTATTCCAAATCTTACCACCATACTTGCCGTCCTTCCTCGTAAGTGAAGATTCGTTCGTCTTTTCCTTTCGTCCGATTCCGCAGCCAATATAGCGTGCCCACAGGCACGTCTTCATATACGAGACTGACCGTAGTAGCCACTTGTTCTCCTAAAGAAACCCAATGTCCCTTGGACCAATAAAACAATTCATAACGGTCACCGACTTCTATGGTATTACCGTCTCCACGCGGCGTGCAAAGCACCTTTTCCAACGATACGGGGTTCCCGAAATCCATCCCTACCCAACCACCGGAGTGTATAGGTGCGTCAAAATAAGTCAGCAGGTCACCGTCGAAAGCCTTTTCTTTCGTCCTTTCCGGATTGTTGCCCCAAGAACCATCCGTTCCTATTATAGCCCCTCGGATTTCCTCATGACTACCCCGTTCATAAAAAGCAACCTCAGCAATGTTACAATGTGTGCCGTGCCAAGGTTGGATATAACGCCAATACCGGTAAGCCCTTACCGTATCGGCAATCCAGATTTCATGCCCCAAAGCCGAACCGTCCGTAATACGGAACAACGTATCTGCCACCTCGAAATCAGGACTGTCAGAAGCTTGTATTTCAGCCCCGACAAGACGGCCTGCGTATGGCAGCACGTAAGGAAAAGCCGGATATTTCCGGCGTAACACAAGTTTTTCCGTTGTCAGTGTATCCGCTATGAATTCCTTTTTATGACCGTCATACTCCAATAGGAAAGGATGGCCGATGGCTTCTTGTTCCCCTTTGGAATTAAAGATGATGGGCAGATAGACAATGTTCAGCCCCACATCCTGAAAAACCGCCTTCCCATCTTCCATCCGGGCAAAGTCCACCGGTGCCCAGGTTTCCTTGTCGAACACGGCCAAATAGGCATAGCCCGTTCCAACATGGCAAACCACCTCCACATCTTTGCAATCCATGTATTCCCGGGTCACGTCTTTCATGAATGGCAGTTGGAAAGTTTCTGGAACATACTCGGCTTCTTCATGCAGTCGTTTCAGCTCCGGGTTTGCCGCATAAGTGTGCCGGAAAATCTTGGCTTTCTTTTCATCGAAGTTATGGGGTTGGTCGGGATTCGTATCAGCTCCCCCGAAAGTCAGGTTATTCCCGTTGTTCCCTTTGACCACGTTCCACGTATGCCCGGAAGCAGGGACCGGCCAGTGGGGTGTGAAATCGCATGCCACCGGAATCCCCAAGCTGCGCATCACGGAAACGGTGATATTGGAATAATCATCGCACACTCCGCAAGGCAGCCTCATCCGTGTCCTGAGACGGTACACCGGAACAATGGCAGATTCTATAAAATGAGGATGCAACCGTCTTTTTAAACTGTTGTTGGCGATAAGGGATGCTTGCAAAGCCGAGTTCCAATACAAATCGCTATATTTCAACCCATCCAACTCTCCCTAGTAGTCCTTCCACAAATAATCCCTCCAACCATCCAAATATTGGAACTCTTCCATCTTATAAGGCAAGAGATATTCACAAAACTCGTCAAAATCCAAATGCCTTGCCCATGCCCCATGTTTCCATCGTACAAAAGCGGTGTCTATGTGCCGTATCAGGTAATCCGCCGTAACGATTTCCACATCCTCCACTTTACCATAATCAATGTCGTCCATGCGGAATGGCAAACGCTCAAGAACACCTTTCACTTCCTCCATCGGGCGGCCCGACAAAGAATCCAATACCGCATCTACGGCATCATAATAACGGTTTACCGACACTGTGTCGGCAAACGAATAATGACCGGGCATGTTTCCAATGAGAAATTCTGCGGCTTTCGTTTTCAACGAATCTTCACGATAATATTCCAACACCGCCTCCAATTCCCCTCTGTTCTTTCCGGCTAACATTAAAGCTTCTTCCACGGCTGTATTTCCATAACGGCAAGCACAGCACATACATAAAACAATAAAGTAAACTATACCTTTCATCCGCTTAACCTTTTTTATGTATATACGTATGAAGACACAAAACTACCTGTTGGGAAATTACAAAATTAAAATTCTTTAATAAAAAGCCATAAAAGGGCATTCTCTTCCCCTCCTATAGTTTTTCCAAAAACATGTTTCATCTTTCAGGATGATACATAAAACTCTGGTACAAAACGCATTAATACCCTGAAGGATGGTTCGGCCATCTTTCAGCCTCCCGTCATGCAGAGAGGTGAAAATCAATCTCAGCCAAACGAAAAATCATTCGGCTGAGATTGATTTTTCGTTTGGCTAAGAAAAAAAGTGGCCCGTGTGCCAAACGGTTTCCGGTTCTCTACAAGACGCGACTGAAACAGGGCTGAAAGATGGCCGAACCATCCTTCAGTTCATAACTCATTAGATACAAGATTATTACGGTGAAACCTGAAAGATGAAGCATGTTTTCCCAAAATCCCTGGAGGAGGAAAAGACGTACCTCTACCCCTTCTCCCTCTTTCACAAAAACGGAGGCAAGACGGGCGAAACAGAGAGGCACGGCAACTATTTCTCCAAACAAGCCATAAGCTCTTCCACCCCTTCGGAAGCTCCTTTCATCAAATGATGCACACGTCCCCCACCATGGATTCCTGCCACGGGCTTGGGGTCTATCACATAAATGGGAGCATGGGACGGGACATAATTCAGCAGCCCTGCCGCCGGGTAAACATTCAGGGAAGTGCCGATAACTACAAAAATATCGGCCGTCGAGGTGATGTCGATGGCTGTCTCTATCATCGGTACCGCCTCGCCGAACCAAACGATAAAAGGCCGTAACTGGCTGCCGTCTGCCGCACGGTCGCCTATCTTCACTTCCCACTCTTCAGGGCGAAGCTCACGGATGTACTTAGGATTGTCCGGTTCCAGACTCGACGTGACTTTCGTCAGTTCGCCGTGCAAATGAATCACTTTCGTACTGCCGGCACGCTCGTGCAGGTTGTCTACATTCTGCGTGATGACCGTCACATCGTAATCTTGCTCCATGGCCGCCAGCAACACATGTCCCCGGCATGGCTCTACCTCCTGCAACTGACGGCGGCGTTCATTATAAAAACGGGTGACCAACTCCGGATTGCGGGCATATCCTTCGAGAGTGGCCACATCCTCCACCGGATAGCGGTCCCACAGCCCGCCTGAATCCCGGAACGTACTCAAACCGCTTTCGGCCGACATGCCGGCACCTGTCAAAACAACAACTTTTTTCATCTATTTTAGTTTTTTACCTACAAAAATAGGAAAAAATACAAGCAAATCACCCTAAAGGTCAAATAATTCAATTAACTTTGCGGCTTTAGTAAGAACATTTTAATAAAAACACCGCAAATGGATAAAGTAAGTTACGCATTGGGCTTGGGTATCGGGCAACAACTCAAAAGCATGGGAGCGCAAGACCTTTGCATCGATGATTTTGCACAAGCCATCAAAGACGTACTCGAAAACAAAGAACTGGCCGTATCGCACCACGAGGCACAAAGTATCGTGACCCAATATTTTCAGGAAAAAGAAGCAGCCATGAACAAGGAAAAGGAAGCCAAAGGCAAACAAGCGAAAGCAGACGGCGAGAAATTCCTTAAGGAAAACGCGCAGAAAGAGGGCGTAGTCACGACTGCCTCCGGACTACAATACATGATATTGGAAGAAGGCGACGGCAAAAGCCCCAAAGCGACAGACAAGGTGCGTTGCCATTATGAAGGGATGCTCATCGACGGAACGCTCTTCGACAGCAGCCTGCAACGCGGCGAACCGGCCGATTTTCCGCTCAACGGAGTAATCGCCGGATGGACCGAAGGCCTCCAACTGATGAAAGAAGGTGCAAAATACCGTTTCTTTATCCCTTACCTGCTGGGCTACGGTGCAGGCGGCGCAGGAAATTCCATCCCGCCTTACAGCACATTGATTTTCGATGTGGAACTCATTAAAGTACTTTAAAATTTTATTTAATTCATAGTAACAACAATGAAAAAAACAGGTATTATCGCGGCTGCCGGTTTGGCAGCACTCATTTCTTCTTGTTCTTCTTCGGCTCCGAAGGCAGACATGAAAACGGACGTAGACTCTTTGAGTTATTCCATCGGTATGGCGCAGACCCAAGGACTGAAGCCTTATTTGGTAAACCGCCTCGGCGTGGACACCACTTATCTGGCTGAATTCGTAAAAGGTCTGAACGAAGGCGCCAACGCAGGCGACGACAAGAAGAAAACAGCTTACTATGCCGGTATCCAAATCGGTCAGCAAGTGAGCCAGCAAATGATCAAGGGTATCAACTACGAAGTATTCGGCAACGACTCTACCCAGACCATCAGTTTGCAGAATTTCCTGGCAGGCTTCATTGCCGGTGTGATGGAAAAAGGCGGCCAAATGACCCTCGAACAGGCTCAGGAACTGGCCCAGGCCAAAATGAAGGAAGTGAAAGCCAAGAGCCTTGAAAAGACTTACGGCGACAACAAAAAAGCCGGAGAAGAGTTCATGGCGAACATCGCCAAGAAGGCCGGCATCAAGAAACTGGCCAACGGCGTATATTACGAAGTCATCAAAGAAGGTAACGGTGAAATTCCGGCAGACACCAGCCGTGTAGAAGTAAACTACGAAGGCAAGCTTATCAATGACACGGTGTTCGACAGCTCATACGAACGCAAGAGCCCGGCCACATTCCGTTGCAATCAGGTAATTCCGGGCTGGACCGAAGCTTTGACCCACATGCCCGTCGGTTCGACATGGATGGTATATATCCCGCAGGATCAGGCATACGCTGAAAGAGAAGCCGGCCAAATCAAACCGTTCTCTGCCTTGAAATTCAAAATCGAATTGCTGAGCATCAAAAAATAAGACCGGAAGATGAACGGATTAAAATATGCGGTCCTTTCCTTGGCTGTCCTCGCCTGCTTCGACGGTAGCGCAAAGAGAAAAAACAAAAAAGCCAAGAAAGCGGAAACAGTCCGGGTGGATACATGTTCCGTAGACACGTTCAGTTATGCCATGGGTATGGCTAACACGCAGGGACTGAAAAACTACGTCACCAGCCGTATGAACGTGGACACCGCCTATATGGCAAACTTCATCGAAGGTTTTAACGCTTCGCTCTCGGAAGCCGAACGCAAAAAGTTGCAGGCATACAGTGCCGGATTGCAGATTCGTCAGCAAGTAGAGGAACAAGTCATCCCGGGCATAGACAAACAGATAGCAGGGAACGACTCCGTGAAGACCCTCAACCGCAACCTCTTTTTGGAGGGATTCGGCAAGATGCTGGCAGGCCAACCTACGGATATGAGCTTGCAAAAAGCGGAGGAAGTGGCCCAAAAGCAAATGAAGTATTACCATGACGCAAACATGGAACGCAAGTATGGCGACAACCGCCGTGCCGGTGAAGCTTTCCTGAAAGCCAATGCTAAAAAGGACAGCGTACGGACCTTACCCTCGGGAGTGCAATACAAGGTATTGACCCAAGGCAACGGGGAGGTTCCTACCGCCACCTCCAAAGTAAAAGTGAACTACGAAGGACGTTTGGTAGACGGTACGGTTTTTGACAGTTCATACGAACGTAAGCAACCGGCCACTTTTGGCTGCAACCAAGTCATCAAAGGTTGGACGGAAGCACTTACACAGATGCCGGTAGGTTCCAAATGGGAAATCTACATTCCACAGGAACTGGGTTACGGCTCACGCGAAGCCGGCAAAATTCCACCCTTCTCCGCATTGATTTTTACGGTTGAACTGTTGGAAATTGAAAAATAAGTGAACTATTCTCTATAAAAGGACGCCAAAAACACGTTTTGGCGTCTTTTTTTGTTAAAACCGCATGCAGTTTGCAGAAAAACGGCTATATTTGCTTACAAAATGTTCAATCAATACAAAAACAGACCCATGGAGAAGATAGACAATTTAGATAAGAAAATCTTGGAAATCATTACGGGAAATGCACGTATTCCATTTAAAGATGTGGCTGCGGAATGCGGCGTATCACGCGCGGCCATCCACCAAAGGGTACAGCGCCTCATCGACCTCGGTGTCATAGTAGGTTCGGGATACCACGTAGATCCCAAGACATTGGGTTACAGCACCTGTACCTACGTAGGTGTCATTCTCGAACGCGGTTCGATGTACAAACGCGTAGTAGAGGAACTGAACCACATTCCGGAAGTCGTGGAATGCCATTTCACCACCGGACCTTACACTATGCTCATCAAGCTGTATGCTTGCGACAATGCCCATCTGATGGAACTGTTGAACAACAAGCTGCAAGAAATTCCGGGAGTAATCTCCACCGAAACCTTAATTTCACTGGAACAGAGCATCAATAAAGAAATTCCTATCGTTTTAAATAAAAAATAACTCTCATGAGTTCCGGTTACTTCGACTGGGAAACCGCTTACGGCCAATACCACAACCGCTTCCCGGGATATAAAAAACAACCTGTAATCGGCATTACGGGCAATTTCGGAGAAAAGGGGTGCGAACTGGCCGAAGGTTATTTTGAATCCATACTGAAAGCGGGAGCCACTCCGGTCATCATCCCTCCTTTTGAGGACCGGGATGCGTTGGCCAATGTGCTGGAGCATGTAGACGGCCTTTTGCTTTCGGGCGGAGGCGACCTGAACCCTCTGTTTACCGGCGAAGAACCGATTCCGCAACTGCACAGCGTCAACTACAAACGTGATTTGGCCGAACTGCTGCTTATCCGTCTGGCTTACGACCGGCAGATTCCGATGTTGGGTATCTGTCGGGGTATACAAATGCTCACCGTGGCATTGGGCGGCTCTGTCTATCAGGACATCTACAGCCAACAGCCGGACCGGCAACTGCTCGGACACGACCAACAACTGGATCGAAGGTATGCGTCGCATACCATACAGCCTACCGCCGACAGCTTGGTTTTACGCCGCTTGCTTGGCGAGGCACCGGTCGCAGTCAATTCTTTCCACCATCAGGCCGTCAAGGAGACAGGTCCTCTCCTGCGGGTTTGCGCCACGTCACCGGACGGTCTTATCGAAGCAGTGGAGTCGGCGGAATATAAATCGGTATTGGGTGTACAATGGCATCCCGAATGTTTCATCCTGCGGCAAGACGAGAGCATGATGCCTTTGTTCCGGTGGCTATGTGAAGAAGCCGGTTCTTTCCGCGAAGCCAAAGCCCTTCACCGGAAGATGCTGACGTTGGACAGCCATTGCGATACCCCCATGTTTTTCCACAAAGGCATTCATTTTGACCAACGGGACCCGAACATCCTCGTCGACCTCCACAAAATGACGGAAGGCCGGTTAGATGCCACGATTATGGTGGCCTATCTGGCACAAGGCGAACGGACGGACGAGGCTTTACAGACCGCCACTGCGAAAGCCGACCGCATACTGACACAAATAGAAGAAATGGCGGCAGCCCATTGTACGGGAGTAGACCTCGCTTACACTCCATCCGATTTGCTACGTTTGAAAAATGCCGGCAAGAAAGCCATCATGTTGGGCATCGAAAACGGATACGCCATCGGGAAAGACCTCTCCCGCCTGCGTCACTTCCGTGACCGGGGTATCGTGTACATGACTTTATGCCACAACGGCGACAACGATATTTGCGACTCGGCGCGAGGGAAAGGAGAGCACGGCGGACTCAGCGCATTCGGTCGTGAGGTCGTGCAGGAAATGAACCGCTTAGGATTGATGGTGGATCTCTCCCACGGAGCGGAAAGCAGCTTTTACGATGCGCTGGAACTTAGTACCACTCCCATCGTCTGCTCCCATTCGTCTTGCCGTGCCTTGTGCAACGTACCGCGCAACTTGACCGACGAACAGATGAAGGCACTCGCCCGAAAAGGCGGAGTGGCCCAAGTCACTCTCTATAAAGGCTTCTTGCGCGAAGACGGTGAGGCTTCCATCCTCGATGCCATAGAACACCTGAACCACATGGTAAACATCATGGGCGTAGAGCATGTAGGCATCGGAACGGACTTCGACGGTGACGGAGGAATACCGGGATGCGCATCGGCAGCGGAAGTCATCAACTTCACCCGCCGCCTGTTAGCCGAACGGTACAATGACACGGACATAGCCGGCATCTGGGGAGGAAATTTCCTAAGGGTCATGCAACTCGTGCAAAACAGCAGGACTTGCTGACCGGAAAACAGAATAAGCAAAACAGATTCATGAAAAGAACGATTTTAAACTTGCAATGGAGCACTGTCCTCGGTGTTTTTCTATCCGTCTGTACGGCTTGCGGACATAAAACCGGAAACGGAACAGGCACAACCGACAGCATTCCTATGGCTGCCGCACCGGAATTCAATGCAGACAGTGCTTTCGCCTATACGGCTGCACAATGTGCGTTCGGGCCTCGTGTACCGAATACGGAAGCCCACCGTCTTTGCGGTACGTACATTGCCGAGAAATTCAAAAGTTTCGGCGCGACCGTCACCGACCAATATGCAGACGTGAAGGCATACGACGGTACGGTCCTGAAAGCCCGTAACATCATCGCATCTTATAATCCCGATGCAAAAGCACGCATACTGATTTGCGGGCATTGGGACAGCCGTCCGTGGGCCGACAACGACCCGGACTCTGCCAACTGGCACAAACCGGTGTTGGCAGCCAACGATGCAGCCAGCGATGTGGCCGTCATGTTGGAAATGGCACGGCTCATCCAACTCCATCCCATTGAAATAGGAATAGACTTTATCTGTTTCGATGCGGAAGACTACGGCGTGCCGCAATGGTCCGACCAGGCCGGAGACGCTTCGTCATGGTGCCTCGGCTCGCAATATTGGGCGGCCAACCCGCATGTATACGGTTATCAGGCGCGCTTCGGCATCTTGATGGATATGGTAGGCGGGCGAGGCAGTACTTTCTCCAAAGAAGGATATTCCCAAAGATACGCCTCACAAGTCGTCGATTTGGTTTGGAACACGGCTGCCCAATTAGGATACGGGCAATTCTTCCCGATGCGTGACGGGGGTTATATCACCGACGACCACGTACCGGTCAACGAGATAGCCGGTATCCCGTGCATCGATATTATCCCTTACTTCACCGATGCCCCGTCCGGATTCGGCCCCACGTGGCACACGGTAAACGACAATATGGAGCACATAGACCGACAGGTACTGAAAGCTGTGGGACAGACGGTAATCCAAGTGATTTATAACGAAAACCAATAAAATGGAAACGATTAACGAAATACAAGACGAAATCATCGAAGAGTTCAGCGGCTTCGATGACTGGATGGACAAATACCAGTTGCTCATCGACATGGGCAGTGGACAGGAACCGCTCCCCGAAGAGTACAAGACCGAACAGAACCTGATAGACGGCTGCCAAAGCCGGGTGTGGCTGCAAGCCGACTACCGGGAGGGACGGGTCGTGTTCCGAGCCGAAAGCGACGCGCTGATTGTAAAAGGCATTGTGGACTTGTTGGTGCGGGTGTTGAGCGGACATACGCCGCAAGAGATTCTCGATGCCGACCTTTACTTCATCGACCGTATCGGACTGAAAGAGCATCTTTCGCCCACCCGAAGCAACGGTCTGGTAGCCATGCTCAAACAAATGAAAATGTACGCTTTGGCTTTCAAGGCCAAAGAGGAAACGGCATAAACACGCCTTCCTTAGACGAGTAACTGAAACTCAGGTGTAGGAAGAAATCCCGCACCTGAGTAAATACATTTTAATCCTATGTGACTAAATTTTGCCGACCAAATCAATACTCGGCTTCAACGTGGCGGCTCCTTTCTTCCATTTAGCCGGACAAACTTCCCCATCGTGTGTAGCCACAAATTGCGCAGCTTCCACCTTACGCAACAATTCGTCTGCATTGCGCCCGATGTTATTGTCTTGTATCTCGGCCAATTTGATTCTACCTTCAGGATTTACCAAAAAAGTACCGCGATAGGCCATACCGTCTTCTTCTATCATCACGCCAAACGCACGGCACAAAGCCCCTGTCGGGTCGGCTAACATCGGAAACCGGATTTTCCGAATACTCTCCGAAGCATCATGCCATGCCTTGTGTACGAAATGCGAATCGGTGCTTACGGAATAGACCTCCACGCCCATGGCCTGAAATTGGTCATAATTCTCAGCCATGTCCACCAATTCCGTCGGACATACAAAAGTAAAATCGGCCGGATAGAAAAAGAAAACAGCCCATTTGCCTTTTACATCTTCGTTTGTCACTGTCTTGAAAGTTCCATTCTGAAACGCCTGAACTTTGAATTCAGGAAGTTGTGAATTGATAATCGGTTCCATAATCTTTTAAAGTTTTAGTTCGTTACAAAAATAAACCATTTCCTCCGTATCCAATCTACAAATCCGATTGAAAATATAAATGAGCCGATAGACGCAATCTATACCAATACCTGGGTAGAGTGTAGTTCCTGCATTTCTGAAGGAACAGCCCTACGGATTTCCCGAACAAGCGTTTCTTTCAATGTTTGCCGGACAAAATCTTTATGCGTCAACAGAATGAGTTGACGGGTCGGACAAGGAATAGCAAAGGCATGTACCAACTCTTTTTGTGCCTCACTGAGCTGCAACACGGCCAGTCCCGGAATAAAGGTAATCCCTCTTCCCCCCTCTACCATACGCATAAATGTCTCCATACTTCCCAAATGGTAAGCCATCTGACTGGCCTTCGCCGCTTTAAGCTGACAAAAACGTACCAACTGGTCGCGGAAACAATGCCCTTCGTCCAACAGCCACAGTTGTTCACCCGACAAATCCGAAGTACGTATCACTTCACGCCCGAATAATTCACTTTCGCGCGAAACATATACATGAAAAGGTTCATAAAACAAGGGTACACGGTCAAACTCATCCATATCAGACAGACCGGCCACGATGCCGGCATCTATCTCTCCGGTACGTAAGGCAGACTTGATGACATCGGTTTTCATTTCCACTACTCTGATATCCAGTTGCGGATATTTCTTCATCAACTGCGGAAAAAAACGAGGCAATAAATAAGGGGCTATCGTGGGCAATACTCCTAAATTAAACGTTCCGGACATAGAATGTTTTTCCTCTTCTATTATATCTCTTATACGTCCTGCCTGGAACAGCACGTTACGAGCCTGGGATATGACCAAGACTCCGGCAGGCGTCGGACAAACCGGTTGTTGTCCCCGGTCGAATATTTTCGTTCCCAACTCCTCCTCCAGTTTCTGTATCATGGCACTCAGAGTAGGCTGTGTCACCCGGCAATGTTCCGCCGCTTTGGCAAAATGGCGAAAACGGTCTACAGCCAAGACATATTCCATTTGTTGTAAAGTCATAGCAAACAAGGATTTAAAAAGTGATATAGAATCAATCTATGCAAAGATAGAAATTATCTGTTTGACAAGCGTAGGTTTATAGCCTATCTTTGTCACATCAAACAAAATAAACAGAATATTAAATCTCAAAAACAGAAACATTATGAATACTTTAAATTATTTGCATTTGGACGAGAAAAGAGTAGCGGACGTCGTTACGGCATTACATCTTTTATTGGCAGACTTCCAGATTCATTACACCAACCTCCGTGGCTTTCACTGGGATATCAAAGGACATGGATTCTTCGTTCTTCACAGTAAATTTGAGGACTTGTACAACGATACAGCCGAGAAAATCGATGAGATCGCAGAACGTATCTTAACGTTGGGCAGCGTCCCCTCAAACAAATTCAGTGATTATTTGAAGGTGGCAAGAATCAAGGAAATTTCAGGCGTAACCTGTGGCAGTGAAGCCGTAGAACACATCCTTTCTACTTACGGTCATCTTATCGGAGAAGAAAGAAAGGTTCTTGATCTGGCAGCAGAAGCCGGAGACGAAGTAACGGTATCGCTGATGAGCGACTACCTGAAAGAACAGGAAAAGATGGTTTGGATGCTAACGGCATTCAGCAGCAAGACTTGCAGCAAATAGACTGTCGGAAAATCCGATACGGATAACATTCCCCCCCAATAGAGAATTTCTTTCCATACAAACGTTAAGAACATTCTCTTTGGGGGAATGTTTTTTTATTTATACGTTTTACCTAAAAAGGCTACACGAAAAGGTGGTCTTAGAAAGCACCAAAAAGAAATAGAATGAGAACAGCAAAAGCATTTTAGGAGGTACGTAAATGGTGAAAAGCAGGCATATTGCAAAAATAATATACTTCAGCATACTTCCATTTGAGAAAAATCGCTACCTTTACAGCGTGTTTGGGAATCAATTCTTCCACATTTACTGATGAAACTTATGAAAAAGACAATTGTGGCTTTCGTATCATTGGTGTGGCTTTTTATCGTTACCTTCGGAAGCCATGCACAAACTACCGTAAAACTGCCCGCCAAGGCGTATCCCGTGAAAGTACCTCACAAAACCGATGCCGGAGTGGACCGCTATTGGCACGTCACGCAAATCCTCTGTCTCGGTCCGTCGTCAGGCGGCTACAAGTTCCGCATCTACGGCAAGGCGGCCAAGTCATCTTCTTCCCATACCATCAATATGATGTACCTGCTTCCCAACAACCGGGTACAGATAGCCGGGGCTTACATCTTCCCTGCCATCACGGAAGGCAAATCGTTCAAGTTCGACATCGTGTCGGCTTTCAAAGGCTATGCGCCATCCTCGTTCAACGGTTTCTTTATCCATGACGAGGCATTGGCACGGATTTTGGAAAACGAAAGGCGCGAAGCCGTCCAAAAAGCCGAAACGGTATCTCCTCCACCCGCACTACCAGAAATCCAGAACATCGTGGAGGACGCCATTGCGGATACGGAAATCCCCAGTACGGAACAGCAGCCCTCGGAAACAGAGAAAGACGAGAACATCTATGACACAGTGGAACAAATGCCGGAGTTTCCAGGAGGATTGTCTGCTTGTATGTCCTACATCACCCGTAATGTGAAGTATCCCACAATAGCCTTGGAAAACGGAATACAAGGTAGAGTCGTCGTACAATTCTGCGTGGAGAAAGACGGAAGTATCAGCAACACCATAGTGACCAAAAGCGTGAATCCCTATCTCGACAAAGAAGCCCTCAGGGTGGTATCCTCCATGCCCAAGTGGACACCCGGCAAGCAGAAAGGCAAACCGGTTAGGGTGAAATACACCCTCCCCGTCCACTTCCGATTGAAATAATTTTCCTTTTTATACCTTATTAATACCTTATCCGTATGTACAACAACGAAATTTGGACCAAACATACCCGCCTCATCCTGACAGGAGTTATCATCGTAGCCATAGCCGGTTGGGTGGCCGGTATCCTACAAGCGGCTTCCATTGCCATAGACACTGCCAACGACTTGCTGAAAGCGGCTGGCGAAGAAGAATTGCCTTTAAAACCGTTCACTCTCAGCGCACAAACCCTGACTATCATAGGCTACATCTTGTACCTCGTCGGACTGAATGGCTTTAAGTCGATACAAAAGAATTACGAGGCGTCAGCCATGGTGGGACGCATCTCCACTGCTTGCGGTTTTGAAATCACAGCCACCCTATTGCTCTTCCCAGCCTCTTTCCTACCCGTCATTTTCGGTTGGTTATTTCGGGTCAGCGCTTTCGTATGCACGATAATCTCGCTAATCCTCCTCAAATCGGCTTTTGAAGAACTCCGTGAAGAAGCGACATGGAGTAAACCGGCTCTCAAAGGTGCCGAACAGCTACGCAAATCCGCCGTATACAACATCAACTTGATTTGGATGCCGTTCGTAGCTGCCGCCGTCATTGTGGTCAGCATTCTTCTCTTTACGAAAGGTATAGATTTCAACAACCTTATGTACACGGGCTTCGATGAAATCTCCCGTCAAATCAAGGGTACCGCTTTTGCCGTAGGGCTTGAGGTACTGGCCTTCGGCCTCATTATGCTCTATTGGTCTGTCATGCAGTTCGTGCTGCGTATCCTCGGATGGGTCAACATCCATGCGGGGCGCCTCGTAGAGGAAACCAATGCACAAGATGAGAACTCAACTGCAACCGCTTCCTTTACCCCCGAAGCCCAAACAGACACCTCCTTGTACACATCCCATACGAACACTCCGGATACCGAAAACAGCGTTCCCCAATCCCGCCCTTCGCAAAGGAACAAGCTCCTCCTTTACAGTGGTATCGCTTTGGCCATCCTCGTTACAGCAATTTGCATGGCTTTCTGTGGTTCTTCCGCTAAGGACAAATTCTCGGGTACATGGCGATTCGACAACGAATCCGAAGCCGCTGAACTCATCCTCGACCTCAAAAGCGATTCCACAAAAGGCACATTCTATTTCGGCAGCAAAGAAGAGATGGGGTTCTTCTCTATCAGTTTCAACGTGGCCTCTGTCCAGGTGGAGGGCAATACGGCCAAGCTCGAACTGACATGGTGGGACGAATTGGAAAACAAAGATATCATCGTGCCGGCCACACTTTTCCTCCGGACGGACAGTGCAAAAATAGACATCACCGTAGGTAACGAGGATACGCCTGAATTGGAATGCGGAGGATACGGTTATATCTTCCCCGTGACATTCACACTCGACCGTATCTCGGACCGGACAACACCTGAAAACGGAGATGAATCCGGTAATGAACCCGAAACCGCCAACGAGCCCACAGCCGAAATGGTCGAAGCTGACGCTCCTACTGAAAAGACGATGGATGTCACAGAAGAAGACTACTCGCAACCTTTCCGCGGCACTTGGAGTTGGACCGATGAAATGATCCACAACGACTACTATGATGATGACATACCAGCCGCCGTCGTCACTCTCAAGCTTGATTTCTACAACGCCAACTCCGTGAAAGGAGATGGCGGAACAGCCGACGGATGGATGAACCTTGCCACCACTTCACCACAGCGAGTATCCGAAAACAAGATAACTCTCAACGAAGTCATCGGCAACAAGGCATTCATCACTGTGTTAGACGGCTATAGCGAAATGGCTGAGTACCAAGCTACGATCACTTTCAATCCCGCAAACAAGACTTTGGAGTTCGAATTGGGCGACCTCATCGGTGAACTGGACGAAAACCAAGCGTTTATAGCGGGACAAAGCCCCACAGGAAACTACAGCCGCGTGATACTGAAACGGAAATCCGAATAACCGTAACGCCACTGTTCTTCCTTTTAGTGGTATTGGAAACACAACTCAACCGATAAATACACCATGAAAAAAGCTGTTTTATCCCTTTTCTTGTTCTACACCGCCGTAGGCATACAGGCACAAACCGACCGCGATGCCTGTTGGCTTAACGCCGCGACCGGCGCGTGGGAATGGGGCTTCTTCAAGGACTTTGCCGTACATGGCGCACGTCAATGGCAATATGCCTCCGTCAAGGAAGGCAGAAAGAAAACCGCCGTCACCTTACGAAGCGGCAAAGAAACCTTGCAACTGGAAATCCGTTACCGAAACGACTCCGTTTGCACCATCGCCGTCAACGACGGAAAGGCACAGACCTACCGGCTGTGGGACAGCGCGAAAGGCATCCTTTCCTACCTGCCGGCTGACGACACGCCGCCGCAACCATGCAGTTACCGGGAAGACAGCGTCACATTGTGCGGTTATCTGCCCGGCATGGAGCATGCCACTTTTACCTGTTCCATGCCCCAACTCACCGAATATCCCAAATTCCAGACACAAACCGACTCGCTCGGACGTTTCCGGTTGCGTTTCCCGGCCTTCGGACCGGCACAAGCCCTTTGCCGCATCGCGGGACGCACGTTCACGCTGCTGTTCAGTCCGGAACAAGACTACTACCTATATATGAACGGCCGTACTCCCATCCTGATGGGGGAAGACGCACGGACGAGCAACGAACTGTTGGCTGTCGGAATGAATTTAGACGTATTCTCTCCGACCGAAAGGGACATCCACTCGGTAGACAACCGTACCTGCCTCGACGAGGTACGGCACGAACTGACGCGCCGTGAACGGCAATTAGACAGCCTCATCGGCAAATACCCCAACCTGTCCCGGCGTTACCGTACCCTGAAAGAAGAAGAAATCCGTTACAGTGCCCTCCACCGTCTCGCCTACCAACACTACAACCTTTCGGATTTCGGCGAAAAGTGTCTCTCCCCGGAAATCATACAAGCCATTGATTCCTTATGCCATACCATACCGCCCGTACCCTACACCATCTTCCCCGACTACCACGGCTTCCTGCAACAATCCGTCTACTACCAGTACCAACAATTCCTCGGCCGTTTTGCCGTCATGATAGACTTGGAGAAGTTGCAGCAAGTGTTGCCCTGGCAAGAAGACTTGCATCTCCCCGACACGCTTTTGCAACTTATAGACCGGACAGTAGACATGGGACGAAAGTTCTCCCGCGACAATCCGGCTGACAGCACGGCCATGCAGGCATATAATGAAAACCACTTCAAGATTGCGAGAGAAATACACCAGTTTCCGGAATTTCGGGAACGGGAGCCCCGAATCATCGGATACGTGGATTTGTTAAGATACCAGGAACTCCTTGCGTCTTCCATACGGACCCGCTTCCAGAAAGACCTGGCCGGAACCTTGTTGGCATGGGAGGCATTGGAACGTGACCATACCCCCTTTCCGGAACCGTTGATGCGCGAAACCATGGCGCATATCCAAACTCCCGTGTTGCGCGAGGCCGTCGCCCGGCGGCAAAACTTCTATGGCCGCCAACTGCAAACGCCCTTCGACTACCAAGGTTCGCTGAAAAGCAACGACATTGTGGCCGGACTGACCGACGGGAACGAAATCCTGCAACGCATCCTCGCCCCCTATCGCGGCAAGGTGGTCTATGCCGACATCTGGGGCGGATGGTGCGGCCCGTGCAAGGGGCACATGCGTGATTTCGTCCCGGCCATCAAAGAAGCCATGAAAGGGCGCGACGTCATATTCCTTTATTTGGCCAACCGTACACCGGACGACGCATGGCGACAAATCATCAAGGAATACGGCTCAGTAGGCGCACAAACCGTACACTACAACCTGCCCGGCACACAACAGGAAGCCGTAGAAGGCATACTCTTGAACGGCGGTTATCCCTCTTACGCCATCTTCGACAAGGAGGGACGGCTCGTCACCAAGAATGCTCCTCGCCCCAACGAAAAGGACAAACTGATACAGACATTGGAAGAACAGCTCAACAAATAGAAAGCATCATGAAAAAGATTATCCTATCCCTCCTCCTGCTCTGCGCCGCCGTAGGCATACAGGCACAAACCGACCGCGATGCCTGCTGGCTTAATGCCACGACCAGCGCGTGGGAATGGGGCTTCTTCAAGGACTTTGCCGTACACGACGCACGGCAATGGCAATATGCCTCCGTCAAGGAAGGCAGAAAGAAAACCACCGTCACCTTACGAAGCGGCAAAGAAACCTTGCAATTGGAAATCCGCTACCAAAACGACTCCGTTTGTACCATCGCCGTCAACAAAGGAAAGGTACAGACCTACCGGTTGTGGAACAGCGCGAAAAGCATCCTTTCCTACCTGCCGGCTGACACAGCCGCGTCCCGACCTTGCCAATTCCACGAAGACAGCGTCATGTTAAGAGGATACCTGCCGGACTTTCCCAACCAAAATTTGGAATATATCTACTATGAAAGATTTCAGGACACGCAAAAGATAGCCAATGTACCAACCGATTCCGTCGGACGGTTCGAGTTAAGCATCCCCGTTTTAGGTCGGACAGAAGTGCTTTTTCGCATTCAGTCGTTCGGTTTTCACCTTCTGCTCAGTCCTCAATCCGAATGTTTCCTTTGGATAAAAGGAAATTCGTTTTTGATGATGGGCGAGGATGGAAGAATCAACCATGAGTTGTCGGACATACAGGAAAGTTTTTTCGTCGAACCGAAAACTCTCCGGTATCCCAATGTGGTAAGTGACAGCGTCTGCCTGAGCGAAATCCGGAAAGGGTTGGCTGAAAAGGAATCCGCGTTGGACGCTCTTCTCAAGAAGCATCCGAACCTTTCGGAAGACTTCCGGACCTTGGCAAAAGAAGACCTGTATTACAGTAGTCTCGGAAGGCTAATCACACAATCCTACGACAGCCATGCACAAGGAAACGACCAACTGCTTCCCGGCATCTTGGACATGATAGATTCATTGATGAAAGAGATGCCTCCCGTGCCGACCACCGTAAACTCCCGCTATTCCAACTTCATCTCGAACTACATCAACTATCATAACTACCAAGCCCACAAACACGGCAATATCGCATACGACCTGAGACGGCTGAAACAAGCCATGCAAGAACACCGGGACTTGCAAGTCCCGGACAGCCTCATGCAGCTCATCGACCATACATTGGCCATGGAAGCACGTATAAAATCGAGAGAAGGAAAAGACACAGCCCTTGTCCGTACCTACCATCAAAACCACGAGGACATCGTAAAAGAACTTGAAGCTTCCGTCCAGAAAAACTCGTTCATGGACCTTTTCAAGATCGTGAATCTGAGGGAAGAGTGGGACATCATCGACCGCCTTGCCCTATCCGGTTTCCAAAAGGATTTCGCCTCAACCCTTTCCACACTCTATGCACTGGAACAAAGCCATATCCCATTGCCGGACAAGATATTACAGGAAGCCATAAGCCGTATCCACACTCCGGGATTGCGCGAGGCCGTCGTCCGGCAGCAAGACTTCTACGTCTGCGAACAGCAAAGACCGTTCGATTTCCAAGGTTCACTCAAAAGCAACGACATCGTAGCCGGACTGACCGACGGAAACGAGATTCTGAAACGCATCCTCGCCCCCTATCGCGGCAAAGTGATCTACACCGATATCTGGGGCGGATGGTGCAGTCCGTGTAAACACGCGATAAAAAACGACGTTCCTGCCGTGAAGGAAGCCATGAAAGGACGGGATGTCATATTTTTATACTTCGCCAACAACACCTCGGACACTTCTTGGAAACAAATCATCAAGGAGTATAAGTGCGTGGGGCCGCAAACCGTACATTACAATTTGCCACATGAACAGCAAAAGGCCGTGGAGGCCGTTCTTCGCCAAGGCGGCTACCCCTCCTACGGCCTGTTCGACAAGGAAGGGCGGCTCGTCACCAAAGAAGCCCCCGACCCTGTCTTCAAGGACAAACTGATACAAGCATTGGAAGAACAACTCAACAAATGACCCAAAACATGAAACAGAAAAAACAAACGGCACAAGTCCTATGGGCGTTGTGCCTCGCCCTATGGGGCAGCATCTTCACGTTGCACGGACAAACAGCCATTGGAGACTCCGTAGCATACAAAGAAGCACTCATCGAGATGATAGAACAAAGCGGCGACCTGCTCAAATTCAGAAATGCCACCGCCGGATTCCAAACGATGGCTCTGGGAAAGATTTCTTCCTCCGAAAAAGAAGGTATCCAAAAAATGACGGATGCCGAAAAAAGACAAATGGCCGAGAAACTGACCACAGAATATTTCGAGACGCAATTCCATGAAGACATAGCCGGACTACTGTGGCCCGACTATGCGGGAAACGTTTCATTGGAACAGCTAAAAGACTATACCGAATGCCTAAAAGACGAACGGCTGAAAACAGCCATACAACATTCCACTGCAGCCATGATGACATCCTCCATGCAGACCGACTTGACCGCGGGAATGACGGCCATCATGACGGGCAAACCTGCCGCTCCCGTGCCCGCCAAAGATTGTCCGACCGTGTACAAAACCTTGTTCGAGGAGTTTTTCAATACATCTGATACACAAGATATCATAGACGGTACGGTCGCCCAAATGGAAAGCTTCATCTCCGTGACCGGAATCGACGTGGAGAAAATTAAAGAACCGCTTGCCGCTCTGCGGACATATATGGGAGAAAACATGAAGACCCTTATGCTGAACTCATATATCGGACAAGTGACGGAGGACGACCTGAAAGCCTTATGCGAACTCCAACGCCAACCTTCCGCCCAAGCCGTCACGAAGGCCGGACAGAGGATGACAGCACGTATCATACCTATCGGGACAGGACTGGTTTCCATTTTCGCTACATGGCTCGACAAGAAATTACAAACCATCACACCACTGTAAAACAATACTTTATACATCCTCAAGAAGGACTAAAATCAATCTCAGCCGAATGATTTTCCAATCTCAGCCAAACGATTTTTCGTTCGGCTGAGATTGATTTTCCGATTGGCGCAAGGTGATTTTCCCGCCTCCCGCTTTCAATCCGTAACCTGCCTCACCGCCTCGCGGGCACGTTCCAGAATGGCGAAAAGTTCGTCCACCGTTTCGGCACGCAACATGGCGATACGCGTCTCACGGAAATTAGGAATCCCCTTGAACACGGGTGAGGCGGCCAGATGGCGGCGGCTGTGCAGGATGCCCCGGTATTCGTCGATGCGGCGCACGCTGGTGAGCACCTGCTCCTTGAGCACGTCTATCTTCCAGTCCGCACTCATCACCGGATAGCCGCTCTTCACGGCTTCGTGCGCAACCGACACGCTTTCCGGATTCAAGACATCCATGATTTCCTTGAAAATCCATGGGCGGCCGAAAGTGGCACGTCCCACCATGACGGCATCCACCCCGTAGCGGTCGAAACACTCACGGGCGCGTTCGGGCGAGGTTATGTCGCCGTTGCCGATGATAGGAATTGTCATGCGCGGATTGTTTTTCACCTCGCCGATGAGCGTCCAGTCCGCTTCGCCGGTGTACATCTGCGCCCGGGTACGGCCGTGTATGGTCAACGCCCGGATACCACAATCTTGAAGGCTTTCGGCCAAATCCACAATCACCTTGCTGCCTTCGTCCCACCCCAGACGGGTTTTCACCGTGACGGGAATGTCCACGGCATCCACCACGGCCCGCGTGATTTCCAACATCTTGGGAATGTTCTGCAACATGCCGGCCCCGGCTCCCTTGCCCGCCACGCGCTTCACGGGGCAACCGAAATTCAAGTCGAGCACGTCGGGACGGGCACGTTCCACCACGATACGGGCCGCATCGGCCACCGAACCCGGTTCCTTGCCGTAAATCTGGATGGCCACGGGACGCTCGTCGTCGCACACCGCCAGTTTCTCCAAACTGCGGTTCACCATGCGCACCAAGGCATCTGCCGCCACAAACTCGGAATATACCATCGCCGCGCCGAAACGCTTGCATAAGAGACGGAAACCGATGTCCGTCACATCTTCCATCGGAGCCAGAAACACGGGATAAGGCCCGAACTCTACATTTCCTATTTTCATGGGTGCAAAGGTAGTGAAAGGTGAGAGCAGAGACAAATGAAAACGAAGTTTTCTTATTTGGCTCTGCTGGGCCGAAGCCTACCTTCGCGGGAAGCAAGGTCAGCAACCTTTTCAATGAAACGGCAAAGAAAGCCCAAAGAGAGCGTAAAAAAGCAAAAAAAACTACCGCGTCTCCGGTATGTCGGGAAAAGGGCGTATCTTTGCAAACAAAACCCCACACCATGACGAGAAAAGATTTTGAAATCATGGCACCGGTAGGCTCGCGCGAATCATTGGCCGCAGCCATCAAAGCCGGAGCCGACTCCATATACTTCGGCATCGAAAACCTGAACATGCGGGCGCATTCGGCCAGTACGTTCACCATTGACGACCTGAAGGAAATGGCACAAACTTGTGCCGCACACGGCATCAAGAGCTATCTGACGGTAAACACCATCATCTACGGCGAGGATCTTCCGCTGATGCGTACCATCATAGATGCAGCCAAGGAAGCCGACATCTCCGCTGTCATAGCTTCGGACGTAGCCGTCATGATGTACTGCCGACAGATAGGGCAGGAGGTACACCTGTCCACCCAACTGAACATCAGCAACATCGAAGCGTTGAAATTCTATGCCCAATTTGCCGATGTCGTGGTGTTGGCCCGCGAACTGAATATGACGCAGGTGGCCGACATACACCGGCAAATAGAGGAACAACGCATTTGCGGTCCGGGCGGAGAGCTGATACGCATCGAGATGTTCTGTCACGGAGCACTCTGCATGGCCGTCAGCGGGAAATGTTACCTCAGTCTGGACAACACGGGCCGGTCGGCCAACCGGGGGGCCTGCATGCAAATCTGCCGCCGGGGCTACATCGTGAAAGACCGCGAAACGGGCACGGAACTGGAAATCGACAACAAATACATCATGAGCCCGAAAGACCTGAAGACCGTACGCTTCATTGACCGGATGATGGAGGCGGGCGTACGCGTGTTCAAAATCGAGGGACGTGCCCGGGGACCGGAATATGTGGCCACCGTCGTGGGCTGCTATCAGGAAGCTATACAAAGCGTGTTGGACGGGACATTCACCGAAGAGAATAAAGACGGATGGGACGAGCGGCTGGCCCGCGTGTTCAACCGTGGTTTCTGGGACGGGTACTACCAGGGACAGACTTTAGGCGAATGGACGACGAACTACGGCTCGGCCGCCACGGAAAAAAAGGTCTACGTGGGCAAGGCCATCAAATACTTTTCCAAACTTGGAGTGGGAGAGTTCCAAATCGAAGCGGCAGACATGAGCGTGGGCGACCGTCTGCTCGTCACCGGTCCTACGACAGGGGCATTGTTCATGGATTTGGAAGAAGTGCGTTACGACCTGAAACCGGTGGAAACCGTAGGAAAAGGCATGCGCGTGTCGTTTAAAGTGCCGGAGAAAATAAGGCCGAACGACAAGTTGTATAAGTTGGTGAAAAGCGCGAAAGAAGCATGACGCGTCGTAATATCGGGGCAAAGCGTAGGCCCGTAACAAATAATCAGGCTTTTTTTTGGGAAGGAAGCCTGATTTTTTTATCTTTGCACGGAGAATATCACACATTTTAAAGTTTAATGAGTTTGTTGAATTTCACTCACCTTTTGGCACAAACCGTCACGGAATTATCCGAAGACTCGTCTCTGAAAGGTTTGTTTCATGAACATCAAGACGGAGACCCCCTCCCTTCGGGAAAAGTCCTGCACGAAATTATCGAATTGTGCCGTGCCATCCTTTTCCCGGGATTTTACGGGAAATCCACGGTCAACCATCATACCATCACTTATCATATCGGTGTCAACATCGAACGGTTGTACAATCTGCTGACCGAACAGATACATGCCGGACTATGCTTCGATGCCAAGGAAACAGGCGACTGTGCATGTGACACCAAACGCGAAAAGGCCATCGACTTGGCCGGACAGTTCATCAGCCGCCTGCCAGCCCTGCGCGAAGTGCTGGCCACCGATGTGGAAGCGGCTTACAACGGCGACCCGGCTGCCGAGTCTTACGGCGAAATCATCAGTTGTTACCCTATCATCAAGGCGTTGAGCAATTACCGTATCGCCCATGAACTGCTTTTATTGGGCGTGCCTTTGATTCCGCGTATCATCACGGAAATGGCGCATTCCGAGACCGGCATCGACATCCATCCCGCCGCCCGAATCGGCCACCACTTCACTATCGACCACGGCACGGGCGTCGTGATAGGGGCAACTTGCATCATCGGCAACCACGTAAAGCTCTATCAGGGAGTCACGCTCGGAGCCAAAAGCTTCCCGCTCGACGACGACGGACACCCCATCAAAGGCATTCCGCGACACCCGATTCTGGAAGACGACGTGATTGTCTACTCCAACGCCACCATTCTGGGGCGCATCACGGTAGGCCGTGGCGCGACGGTAGGCGGTAACATCTGGGTGACGGAGGACGTACCTGCCGGTGCCCGACTCGTACAAAAGAAATATAAATAAACCAATAGCAAACAAGCATCCATCGAAAATCGCGAGTAAGCGAGCGCAGACCGAGCTTGCTCGAGTCTGCCGAGCATGAGCGATTTATCCAACAAAACTTACACAATGGAAACTGAATTTGAACTCATCGCCAAAACCTTCCAGGGATTAGAGAATGTTTTGGCCAAAGAGCTGACCGACTTAGGAGCAAACAACATCCAGACCGGACGCCGAATGGTGTCTTTCACCGGCGACAAGGAACTCATGTATCGGGCCAACTTTGCCCTGCGTACGGCCATCCGCATTCTTAAACCTATCAAGCATTTCAAGGCGGAATCTGCCGATCAGGTTTATGATGCCGTCAAGGCCATCGACTGGAATCAGTATCTGAACAATGAAACCAGCTTTGCCGTAGACTCTGTGGTCTTTTCCCAAGAGTTCCGTCACAGTAAGTTCGTGGCCTATAAGGTAAAGGATGCCATTGTGGATTACTTCCGCGAGAAAACCGGTTCGCGCCCCAACATCAGCGTGACCCATCCGGACTTGCAACTGAATATCCATATTGCAGAAAACGACTGTACGCTGTCGTTAGACAGTTCCGGTGAATCGTTGCACCGGCGCGGCTACAGGCAGGAAGCCGTGGAAGCCCCGTTGAACGAGGTATTGGCCGCCGGCATGATCCTGATGACGGGCTGGGACGGCGAATGCGACCTGATAGACCCGATGTGCGGTTCGGGAACGATAGCCATCGAAGCGGCACTTATCGCCCGCGGCATCGCACCGGGCGTATTCCGCAAGGAATATGCTTTCGAGAAATGGCCTGACTTCGACAAGGAGATGTTTGACCGGATTTACAACGACGAGTCGCAAGAACGTGAATTCACACATAAGATCTACGGTTACGACATTAACCGCAACGCCGTAGACATCGCCACACGGAATGTCAAAGCTGCCGGACTGAGCAAAGAGATCGAAATAGCCCAGCAAGATTTCCACAAATTTACGCAACCGGCCGAGAAAAGCATCATCATCACCAATCCGCCGTATGGCGAACGCATCTCCACGCCCGATTTGTTGGGGCTGTACCGGACCATCGGCGAACGGCTGAAACACCAGTTCCTGGATAACGATGCCTGGGTTCTGAGTTACCGCGAAGAATGTTTCGACCAGATAGGCCTGAAACCTTCCATCAAAATACCTTTGTACAACGGTTCGTTGGAATGCGAGTTCCGCAAATACCAAATATTCAGTGGAAAATACAAAGAACTACGCGCCGAAGGCAAGGAAATCAAAACCGACGAAGAACGTCGGCAAATGGCGGAAAAACGACGTTTCAAGATGCACCGCGAGTTTAAAAGGGCCATTGATGACGATGAAGAAGACTTCACCCCCAGAAGAAGGGATTACGACGACCGCAACGGCCGGCCGCGCGGAGGTCATTCTTTCGACCGCCGTACACGGGAAGACCGTGAGGACAGAGGAGGGTCATACGAAAAACGACCGTTTAAACGCGAAGGAAAACCTTTTGAACGCAGAGAACGCTCGTTCGACCGCAAAAACAAGCCGTTCGACCGCGAGCGGAAACCTTTTGACCGCGAACGGAAGCCATTCGGAAAAAACCGTAAATTCGACCGCTATGACGAAGAGGATTAATCTTTTCATAATGGTTTCACTTCTGTCCGTCCTCGCCATGGCACAAGGAAAAAAGAGCTTTACGTTGGATGATTTGCTTCCGGGAGGAAGTACGTACCATCAATTACAGCCCCAGAACCTGTACACGGCTTGGTGGGGTAACCGGTTGGTGGAAACGGACTTGGACGGCTGCAATGAGATAAACCCCAAGAACGGAAGCAAGAAGGTGCTGTTCACCTTACAGCAACTGAACCAATGGCTGGGAGCCGGGGAAGACTCATCGGTCGTGCGTAGCTGCTACAATGTGGAGTTCCCCGATGGCGGACAACCATGGGTAGCCACCGTCGTTTCCGGGAAAGGAAAAAACGGGGGTAAACCGACCTCCATATACACGGTAGTAGACTTCAAATCGGGAAAGAAGGTATGGGAACAGGAATATCCGGCGGATGCCACGGCATTGGACCGCTCCCCGTCTTCCAATAGCCTGGCTTTCGTGCGGCAACACAACCTATATGTCACGACGAAAGAGGGGCAAACGATGGCCGTGTCTTCCGATGGCAGCAACGACTTGGTGTATGGAGAAACCGTACATCGTAACGAGTTCGGCATTACCAAAGGAACATTCTGGAGCCCGGACGGGAAACAACTCGCTTTCTATCGGATGGACCAAAGTATGGTGCCCAACTATCCGCAAGTGGATATCACGACACGTATAGCCACCACTTATCCTTGCAAATATCCGATGGCAGGAGAAAAAATGCACAAAGTGACGGTGGGTGTCTTTACGCCGGCCACAGGCCAAACGGTATGGTTGCAAACAGGAGATCCCACCGACCGTTATTTCACGAACATTTCCTGGAGCCCGGATAACCGGAAAATATACATGATTGAACTGAACCGCGACCAAAACCATGCGGAACTGGTTCGTTACGATGCGGCTACGGGCAAAAAGGAGGGTGTGATATACGAAGAGGAGCATCCCAAATACGTGGAACCGATGCACGGCCTGCTGTTCCTGCCATGGGACAGTTCCAAGTTTATTTATCAAAGTCAACGGGACGGTTACAACCATCTCTATTTGTTCGACCTGTCCAAACCGCAGGCTCCACAACGACATAAGACATTTCAGGGCGGCGCGTGCGAAGAGCATGTCGAAGTCACCCCGTTGACCTCCGGCGAATGGGTGGTGAAAGAAGTTTTGGGCTTTGACCTGAAAGAAAAAAGCCTGCTTTTTTGCAGCAATGAAATCCATCCGTTGCAGTCCAATATATATAAGGTACGCGTAAAAGACGGCAAACGTACCCTTTTGGACAACGGCGAAGGCGTACACTACGGTAGCGTGAATGCAGACGGCACTTACGTAGAAGACCGTTACTCTTCCCCCACCGTGGCGCGCAGCATCAGCCTGACAGACACCCGGAACGGGAAAGGCCGTAACTTGTTGACTGCCGAAGACCCATGGAAAGACTATAACGTGCCGGAAATCACATGCGGTAGCATCAAAGCCGCCGACGGCACCACCGACCTCTATTACCGGATGGTGAAACCCGTGGATTTCGACCCGAATAAGAAATATCCTACCGTAATCTACGTGTACGGCGGGCCGCACGTTCACAACGTAGAGGCGAGCCGGAATTATCTGGCACGCGGTTGGGAAATCTATATGGCACAGAAAGGTTACCTGCTGTTCATCCTCGACAACCGAGGTTCGGAACATCGGGGGCTGGCTTTCGAGAACGTTACCTTCCGGCATCTGGGCATAGAAGAAATGAAAGACCAGATGGAAGGCGTAAGGTTCCTGAAATCATTGCCCTACGTCGATGCCGACCGGATGGGTGTGCACGGATGGTCGTTCGGCGGTTTCATGACCACCAACCTCATGCTGACTTATCCCGACGTATTCAAGGCCGGTGTGGCCGGAGGTCCTGTCGTCGATTGGCAATACTACGAAGTGATGTACGGCGAGCGTTATATGGACCGTCCGCAAGACAATCCCGAAGGCTACAAAGGCAGCAACCTGAGACTCAAAGCCGGTAACCTGAAAGGCAAACTCCAAGTCATCATCGGTTACAACGACCCGGTGTGCGTCCCGCAACACTCCCTGTCGTTCCTGCGTGCCTGCATCGACGCGGGTACCCAACCGGATTTCTTCACTTATCCGGGCGACGAACATAACATGATGGGAAAGGACCGCGTACACCTGCACGAACGCATCACGCAATATTTTGAAGACTATTTGAAATAAAAACAATCGGATATGAAGATATTACTGTTAGGCAGCGGAGGGCGCGAACACGCTCTGGCCTGGAAAATCGCCCAAAGCAAGAAAGTAGACCAACTGTACATCGCACCCGGAAATGCGGGTACGGGCAGCGTGGGGGAAAACGTACCGCTCAAAGCCGATGATTTTGAAGGCATCAGGCAATTTGTCCTCAGCAAAGGCGTGGACATGGTGGTAGTCGGCCCGGAAGATCCCTTGGTCAAAGGAGTGTATGATTTCTTCAAGAACGACAACCAACTGAAAGACATCCCTGTCATCGGTCCGTCCAAACAGGGCGCCGTACTGGAGGGAAGTAAAGATTTCGCCAAGGCATTCATGCAACGCCATGGCATACCGACAGCCGCCTACCGTACGTTCACGGGGGAGACGTTGGAAGAAGGCCTGAAATTCTTGGAAACCCTGAAAGCTCCTTACGTACTGAAAGCCGACGGACTTTGTGCAGGCAAAGGCGTGCTCATCCTGCCGACATTGGGAGAAGCCCGCAAGGAACTGAAAGAAATGCTGGGCGGCATGTTCGGCACGGCCTCCTCGTCGGTGGTCATCGAGGAATTCCTCAGCGGAATCGAATGTTCCGTATTCGTGCTGACAGACGGACAGAACTACAAAATCCTGCCGGAAGCTAAAGATTACAAACGTATCGGAGAACATGACACCGGCCTGAACACCGGCGGCATGGGGAGTGTGTCTCCCGTCCCGTTCGCTACCCCGGAATGGATGCAAAAAGTCGAAGACCGCATCATCCGCCCCACGGTGGAGGGACTGGCCGAAGAGGGCATCGACTACAAGGGCTTTATCTTCTTCGGACTAATCAACGTGGAAGGCGAACCGATGGTCATTGAATACAATGTACGCATGGGCGACCCGGAAACCGAAAGTGTCATGCTCCGCGTGAAGAGTGACCTGGTAGAGCTTTTGGAAGGCGTGGCACAGGGCGACCTCGATCGACGGACACTGGAAATCGACGAACGCAGTGCCGTGTGTGTCATGCTGGTATCCGGCGGGTACCCCGAAGCATACGAAAAAGGATTCCCCATCACGGGTATCGAAGACGTACAGGACAGCATCGTCTTCCATGCCGGCACGGCTTTGAAAGACGGACAGGTGGTTACAGCCGGTGGACGGGTCATCGCAGTCAGCTCTTACGGACAGGATAAGGAAGAAGCCTTGAAGCAATCTTTCAGCCAGGCGCAGAAAATCCGGTTCGAGAAGAAATATTTCCGTTCCGACATCGGTCAAGACCTATAAGGAAATGAGACGGAACAGATTCCAGAACAAGGTGGCTACGAGCAATTTCACACTGCCCGTAGCCGCTTTTCTCACCACACTGCTGTGGTGTGCGGAAGGAATCTATACGCCCGACCGCATACTGGGTTGGGCCGTTTGCGGCCTGACGGCCTATTTTTGGGTAGAGACCAACAATGCCCATTCGCTCATCCACATCCGCAGCCGGTTGACACCGGCCATTTACCTGTGGATGACGGGATGTATATTCAGCCTGCATCCTTTGCAAGACGGCTTAATCATATCTTGCCTCATGCTGGCGTCCTATTATCTGTTGTTCAAATCCTATCAGCGCACGGAAGCCGTAAGCCCTATCTTTCACTCGTTTCTCTGTCTCGGCATCGGCAGTCTGTTTTTCCCGCAACTGCTTTTTTTCGCCCCGTTTTATCTTTGGTACGCCACAGTCTACCTCCGTTCGCTGACATGGCGTACGTTCTGGGCGGCCATGACGGGCTTGATTCTCCCTTACTGGTTCATGGCCGGATATTTCCTTTATACGGAAGACTTCAGCCGGTTCATCGGACATTTCCGGGAACTCATCCTCTTCCAACCAATACATTATGAGAATTACCGGAATCTCGATTTCTTGCAAATCAGTACCATAGGACTGGTGGCGGTATTTACCTTTATAGCCGCACAGCATTGCATACGCACCAGTTTCAACGACAAGATACGCACACGGATGTTCCTGTATCTCATTCTCACCCAAGAGTTGCTTATCGCACTGTTCATGGCCCTGCAACCCGTACATTTCCAAGTACTGCTCGGTCTGTTGGTCATGAACTCCGCTCCCATCCTATCCCATTACTTTGCTCTGACAGGCAGCCGGTTTACTCGCGCGGTATTTGTGCTGTTCCTGTTCATGTTTGCAGCCTTATCTTTTCTGAACGTATGGACGCAGTGGTTGACTTTCTGATACAGTACGGCTATTGGGGCATGTTTCTGGCTGCTTTTCTGGCTGCCAGCATATTCCCGTTCAGTTCCGAGGCTGTCATGGTCGGTCTGCAACTGGCCGGTCTGGATCCGGTCATGCTATTGGTGTGGGGCACCGTAGGCAACGTGGGCGGCAGCATGTTCAATTACTGTTTAGGGCGGCTCGGCCGCATGGAATGGATAGAAAAATACTTGCACGTGAAGCGGGAAAGCGTGGAGAAAGCGCAACATTGGATGGAACGTAAAGGCGCTTGGGTGGGCGGTGTCCTGTGTGTGGTCCCCGTCATCGGCGATGCCATTTCCGTGGCATTGGGTTTCATGCGTGCCAACTGGCTGATATGCCTGATTTCCATTACGATCGGGAAACTGGTACGTTATGCCATTTTAGTCTATACCGTCACTTTATTTTAATGAAAATGAAATTACGACCCTTCCTGTTTTACCTATCGGCATGTCTTTGCCTTCTCACCGGATGCAAGCCGTCCGGCCGTACAGACAACAAAGACACGCAGCGACCGGTTATCACTGTATCTATCGAACCGCTGCGCTACATTACGGAACGCATTACAGGCGACGGATTCCGCGTAGAAACCTTCGTACCGAAAGGCAGCAGCCCAGAGACTTACGAGCCTACTCCCGAACAGATGATGAAACTCGGGCAAAGTCTGGTCTACTTCACGGTCGGCGATTTAGGTTTTGAACGTACTTGGACAGACAGGCTCCGGCAAATGTCCCCCGAAGTCCCGTTCGTCCGGACTTCGGAAGGCATCAAGCTCATAGAGGGACATCATCACGGCTCGTCCGACACACCGGAAAACGAAACCGACCCGCACGTATGGACTTCACCGGCCCACATGAAAACCATCGCACAAAACATCTGTGCCTCGCTCTGCAAGCTCGACACGGCACACGCCCGGCAATTCCGCCGGAACCTGCAACAGACACTGGCCGACCTGCAAGCCACGGAAGACAGTATACACACGCTCGTAGACAGCCTGCACCCCAAAGCTTTCCTCATCTACCATCCCACGCTCACCTACTTTGCACAGGATTACGGGCTCACGCAAATCGCCATAGAAACCGACGGTAAAGAACCTTCCCCGGCACAACTCGTCCGGCTCATCCGGCTTTGCAAAGAAAAACAGGTCCGCACCATTTTCGTCCAACAGGAATTCGACCGGAGAAACGCGGAACTCATTGCCAAAGAAACCGGCACGCACCTCGTAGACATCAATCCGCTCTCATACGAGTGGAAAGAAGAAATGCTGAAAATAGCCCGTACACTACACGCACAATGAAAATCGAAATGAAGAGAGAGCAGACCGAGCCTTGCTCGAGTCTGCCGAGCGGGGGCGATTTATCCAAAGAGCCCCTTATACAATTAAACCGGATCCAGGTAGGATATGACGGAAAACAAGTCCTGCGGGACATCGACCTGACGGTGTACACCCATGACTTTTTGGGTGTCATCGGCCCGAACGGTGGTGGAAAGACCACTTTAATCAAAACGATTCTCGGATTGAAAAAACCGATGTCCGGGACAGTCACCTTCTTCCGTGAAGGCCGACCCGTCCCCTCCGTCCGCATGGGCTATCTGCCCCAATACAACAAAATAGACAAGAACTTCCCCATCTCGGTCTACGAAGTCGTACTGTCGGGACTGCGGAAAAGCTTTTGGAAGCGTTATTCCCAGGCACAGCACCAAGCCACGCGGGACATGCTCTGCCGTATGGGGCTGGACACATTGGCCGACCGTCCGATAGGCCGTCTCAGCGGCGGCCAATTGCAACGTGCCCTGCTCGGCCGGGCCATCATATCGCAACCGGATGTGGTCATACTGGATGAACCCAATACTTATATAGACAAGCGGTTCGAAACGCAACTCTATCAACAACTGGAAGAAATCAACCGCGAAAGCGCCATCATCCTGGTCAGCCACGACTTGGGTTCGGTACTCCAGAATGTACGTACCATCGCCTGTGTCAACGAGACCCTCGACTACCATCCGGACACGGAACTGCCGGAAGGCTGGCTCGAAGACAAGTTCAACTGCCCCATCGATTTGGTAGGACACGGCAACTATCCTCACCGTGTATTAAAATGTCACAAACATAGTTAAAACGGCCGACAAACCTTTTAAAGTTCGGAAAAGAGCCGTACAGAAAGGAAAAAGTTACTAATTTTGCAACTCAACCGATAAGAACAAAATCAAATAACAGCAAAACAATGAAACAGTTCAAACTTGTAAACACTCTTTTGGGATGGATTACATTTGCTATTGCCGCGTGGGTTTACTGTTCCACCATTGAACCGACCGCAAGTTTCTGGGACTGTCCGGAGTTTATCACTACCGGCTATAAACTGGAAGTAGGACACCCGCCCGGTGCACCTTTCTTCATGCTTACGGCTAACTTATTCTCGCAATTTACCAGCGACCCTTCGCAAGTGGCCCTGATGGTCAACACGATGTCGGCGTTGATGAGTGCCGGTTGTATCCTGTTCCTTTTCTGGAGCATCACGCACCTGACGCGCAAACTGGTATGTAGCGACTACGACCAGATGACAACTGCCAAGTTGATTACCATCGAAGGAAGCGGTTTGGTGGGCGCGTTGGTCTATACTTTTAGCGACACATTCTGGTTCAGTGCCGTAGAAGGTGAGGTTTACGCTTATTCATCCTTATTTACGGCATTGGTGTTCTGGCTCATTCTGAAATGGGAAGAACATGCCGACGAGCCTCACAGCGACCGTTGGCTCGTGCTGATTGCCTACCTGACAGGGCTTTCCATCGGCGTGCATTTGCTGAACTTATTGTGCTTGCCGGCCATCGTACTCATTTGGTATTACAAGAAAAATCCCAATGCCAACCTGAAAGGTTCACTTTGGGCTTTGGTGGCTTCCTTTATTCTGGTAGCCGCCGTACTATACGGCATCGTACCGGGCATCGTGAAAGTAGGAGGATGGTTCGAGCTGTTCTTCGTCAACACTTTGGGACTTCCGTTTAACACCGGCCTCATTTTCTACATTTTCTGCCTGATAGCCACCGTACTTTGGGCTATCCGCGAAACGCTTGTCCAGAAAAGCCGTCGCCGCATGAATATCGCTTATCTGGTATCCGTAGGCATGCTGGGTATTCCCTTCTACGGATACGGATGGAGCAGTTTCATCATCGGAGTCATCGTCTTAGGCATTTTAGCTTTCGTCCTCAGCCGAAAGGTACAGGGAAAACCGCTCATCAGCCCCCGCGTCATGAACACCTCATTGCTTTGCATGCTGATGATCATGATCGGATATTCCACATACGCCGTCATCGTCATCCGTTCCACGGCAAATCCACCGATGGATCAAAATTCACCGGAGGACATCTTCACGTTGGGACAATACCTGAACCGTGAACAATACGGTAGCCGTCCGTTGTTCTACGGGCAGGCCTACACTTCGAAAGTTCAGTTAGAGACCAAAGACGGCTACTGCATGCCGGAATATAAAGAAGGGGCACCGATTTACCAACGCGTAGAAAAACATAGTGCCGACGAGAAGGACGCTTATCGCATCGTGTATTACGACAAAGAACCTATCTATGCACAAAACATGGTGTTCCCGCGTATGTATTCCGACCGCCCCGAGCACGTCAGAGCTTACGAAGACTGGATGGGCGGCGTAGAAGGCAAGCAAGTACCTTACGACCAATGCGGACAAATGGTAATGGTAAAGGTACCGACGCAAGCCGAAAACCTGCGCTTCTTCTTCAGTTACCAGATAAACTTCATGTACTGGCGGTATTTCATGTGGAATTTTGCCGGCCGCCAGAACGACATACAGGGTAATGGCGAATTGGAACACGGTAACTGGCTGACCGGAATTCCGTTCATCGACAATGCCCGTCTGGGCGACCAAAGCAAACTGCCCACTGAACTGAAAGAGAACAAGGGACATAATGTATTCTACTGCCTGCCCCTGTTGTTGGGTCTCATCGGACTCTTCTGGCAGGCTTATAAGAACCAAGAAGGCGTACGCCAGTTCTGGGTCGTCTTCTTCCTGTTCTTCATGACCGGTCTGGCCATTGTGGTCTACCTCAACCAGACGCCATTGCAGCCGCGTGAACGCGATTATGCTTACGCCGGTTCGTTCTATGCCTTCGCCATTTGGGTAGGTATGGGCGTAGCTGCCATCGTAGACGGACTGAAACGTCTCAAAGTGCCGGAAACCGCAGCCTCCTTAGTCAGTCTGCTCGCCTTGCTTGTCCCCATACAAATGGCCGGACAGACGTGGGACGACCACGACCGCAGCGGACGCTACACCTGCCGTGACTTCGGACAGAACTACCTGAACTCCATGGACGCCAAGGGCAATCCGGTGATCTTCACCAACGGCGACAACGACACCTTCCCGTTGTGGTATAACCAGGAAACGGAAGGCGTGCGTACCGATGCCCGTGTCTGCAACTTGAGTTACCTGCAAACCGACTGGTACATTGACCAGATGCGCCGTCCGGCCTACGACTCGCCGTCGTTGCCCATCAGTTGGACCCGTCTGCAATACGTCACCGGCACGCGCGAAGGCATCCCCGTGCAGCCCGATGCCCTCCAGCAAGTCATCGACTATTACAAAGACAGTCCGGAAGACTTGAAACAGATGTTGGGCGACAACCCGTACGAGTTGAAGAACATCATCCGGCATTGGGTGTTGAACGACAACCCGGACTTGCAAATCTTCCCGACCGACAGTATCGTAGTGACAGTGGACAAAGAAGCCGTGAAACGCTCCGGCATGATGATCGCCGCCGATTCCATTCCCGACGTGATGCACATCTCTCTCAAAGGCAAACGCGCCGTCTACAAGAGCGAAATGATGATGCTGGAAATGATTTCGCAAGCCAACTGGGAACGCCCGCTCTACATGTCTACGACAGTAGGTCCCGACAATTACGGACATCTGGGCGACAACTTCGTACAGGAAGGCCTTGCCTGCCGCATCACGCCGTTCGACACCAAACAGAGCGGCCGCACCATCGACAGCGAGAGAATGTACAACAACATGATGAACAAGTTCAAATATGGCGGATTGAAAGAGAACCCGGACATTTACCTCGACGAGACCGTGATACGCATGTGCTACACACACCGTCGCCTCTTCAACCAACTGGCCCAACAGTTGTTAAAAGAAGGGCAGAAAGACAAGGCATTGAAAGTGTTGCAACGGGCCGAAGAAGAAATCCCGGGCAGCATCGTCCCGCACGAAGCCTTTTACGGCCATTCGCTCGAACTGGCTGACGCCTGGCTGGCATTAGGCCATAAGGCAGAAGCCGAGAAACTGCTTAACGCTGTAGGACAGAATGCAAGGGAATATATAGAATGGTATTTAAGCCTGAATACCCAGCGCCTGTTACAATCGTCGAGAGAGTGTCTGATGCAGATATACATACTGAACGATATCGCCAAGACATGGGAACCTATAGACAAGAAAAAAGCGGAGACCTATCGCATGGAAGTGAACAACTATGCTTCACGTTGCCACCAGAGAGGCATGAGCTTGTAATCCTGTCTGAAACCCGAAGAGACCCATGTTCATAGAACAACCCGCAGTCTTTCTCCGATGGCTCTATCCGACCGCGATATGGCGGATGAGCCGCAAGAAGAAAGTAGTCTATCTGACATTCGATGACGGACCGATACCCGAAGCCACCCCATTTGTGCTGGACACATTGGACAGATTCGGTATCAAGGCCACTTTCTTCATGGTGGGAGACAACGTGCGCAAGTATCCCGACATCTACCGTATGGTCGTCGAACGCGGGCACCGCGTCGGCAACCATACGTTCAACCACATCGGCGGCTTCCGCCATTCGAGCGAAGAATATCTGGAGAATGCCGACAAGGCCAACCGCCTGCTGCATACCAACCTCTTCCGCCCGCCTCACGGTTGGATGCGATTGCTGCAATTCAAACTGCTGCGTAAGCACTACCGCATCATCATGTGGGATTTGGTCACGCGCGACTACAGTAAAAGGGTGACGGCGGAGGACGTGGTAAACAACGTGAAACGCTATGCGCGCAACGGTTCCATCATCACGTTCCACGACTCGCTGAAAAGTATCGACAAGCTGCAAACGGCTTTGCCCGAAGCCCTGCAATGGCTGAAAGACCAGGGATATGCTTTCAAGGTGATAGAAAATCGCGAGTAAGTATGTCTAATGACAAAAACGCGAGTAAGTGAGCGCAGACCGAACTTGTTCAGTGTCTGCCGAGCGTGAGCGATTTATGCAAAAACGGATGGTAAAAACAGAAAACATACTTTCTGCCACTCAAATAAAAGCCGAGGCCGCACGCCTCGGCTTTTCTGCTTGCGGACTGGCCCCGGCCGAACCGGTCGCTCCTCTGCACGTCGCCTTCTTCAAACGTTGGCTCGGCGAAGGACGGCAGGCCGGTATGGCTTACATGGAAGGGCATGAAGCCAAACGGCTTGACCCTCGCCTCCTCGTGGAAGGATGCCGGACGGTGGTCTGCGTGGCCCTGAACTACCGCCCGTCCACGCCCATCCCGGACCATAAACTGCAAATCGCCTGGTATGCTTACGGGCAAGACTATCACGACATCATGCGGCAGAAGCTGAACAGCCTGCTCGAGACCTTGCGGCACAGTACGCCGGAAGGCACCTTGCAAGGCCGCGCCTTCTGCGACACGGCACCGATACTGGAACGTTATTGGGCCTGGCGGTGCGGCTTGGGCTGGATAGGCCGTCACACCCAACTCGTCATCCCCCGGGCAGGCAGTGCATTCTTCCTCGGCGAACTGATGCTCAACCTGCCTGCGGATGCCTACGATGCGCCTTTCCCCACCGACCGTTGCGGCACTTGCCGCCGTTGCATCGAAGCCTGCCCCACACAGGCCTTGGAAGAAGGACGCGGACTGGATGCCCGCCGCTGCCTGAGCTACCTGACCATCGAGAACCGGGGCGGGATTCCCGAAGAGGCGGCTGCCCGGATGTATCCTTATTTCTACGGTTGCGACCGTTGCCTGCGTGTCTGTCCTCACTTGCGTTCCGCGCCTCCCGCCACGGAACCGGCCTTCACTCCCCGTCCCGAACTGCTGCAAATGGAGGAGGAGGACTGGATGGGATTGGACGTGGAGCGTTATCGGATGCTCTTCAAAGGCTCTGCCGTGAAACGGGCGAAATACGAGGGCCTCATCCGCAACCTGAAAGCACTACGCAGCAACGGGGATAGATAAAAATATATTCCGGGTTCGACAAAAGAACAAAGGAATACAAGTATTAATGGCGTGAGCGGAGGAAAAATCTGGTTTTTGAATTGGACAGAAGAACATAAGAACAGAAGTTTTAATGGCGGGCAGAATTGAAAAAATTTGTTCTTTTGTTCTTCTGTCTAAAAACAAATCTGCAAACGCCATTCTGACAATCTGTCAATCCAACACCTTCAGAATTTCGTTTTTGGACACAGTGACACACACGGACGAAAAAACACGATTCTCCCATGCCTTGCAAAATCCTTTATGTCGCTCGTTTCCCTCCTTACGCTTACTTCCTGTATACAAAGCCATCATCCCGTGCGCAAGCCGTTACACACCACGTAAGCTCGGAGCCTTCCCGGCCAATCATCTTGTCACACGGGTTTGGATAGGAACAGGCTTCCATCTAAAGAAAAAACAGGCCCTCGGAGCACGCCTGCATACCGCCCGAAGCCGATTTTTCCAACGACATGCGGACAAACACAAAAAGTCCTGCGCAGAAAAAAAGTGTTTTTTCAGCCGAACGGAAAATCTTTCGGCTGAAACTGATTCCTAAAAATGCTTTAGATACATGAAAAACGAGGCTGAAATGTGAATATATGTATTCAAAATAGCCTAAAAAACACACGGAACGTACTTTTTAGGCTACTTTTATCTCTCCAAAAATCGACATATCGCTTACATTCTGTCGGCATAAAGAGAGATTCCGACATCAAATGTCCAAAATCGGAAAAGACGCACCAATCCTAAATGCTTTCAAATAAAACAAACGAAATTGTACGCAAATATAGCCAATCATCTCCAAGCTATAAAACCCAACAGGCTTCTAAAAGTTTTATCCCCAACTTTTAGAAGCCTGTTCGATTTCATTTGGTTCCGGCCTTTATCTCCAGTCCGGCTATACCTTTTTTCTAAAAAGCAGAAGTCAATCCACCACGACTTTACATAATTTGCTCACGCTCGGCAGACTTCGAGCGAGTTCGGTCTGCGCTCACTTAATCGCAAATTTCCGCGTACCCACGATATAAATCCCGCGCGGAAGTCCGTTCACGGCTTCATGCGGCATGACCGCACTGCGCACTTTCACGCCGCTCACGGTGTACACATCTACCGGAACCGCAGCCAAGCCCGTCACTTCGCGTATGGCAGTCGGTTTGGCGACATACAACAATTTGAAGTTGTCGAAACAGTTCCAGTCGTGGTACCTATACTCGGTCTTATCCAGACCGACCCGCAAATCCCCTTTCGCCAATAGCTCGTATTCCACTTCATTGGCACGGTATTCCCCGTCGCGGTTGAAAGCATTGTCAGCCGACCGCACATCATCGGGATAGGTATAGGGATTGTAAGTGTAGGGAGCGGAACCGTCGAACAAAGACATGAACGTCTGGCGGCTGCTATTGAGATACAGTCCGGCCAAAAGCTGTTCCGAACCGTCCCGATGCGTGTCATAGGCTTCCGCCTTGTCTCCATAGCGATAAAAGCCTTGGGCGCGAAGGAGGTATGTACCGGCCGGCATACGTTCCAACACCTGATAAGTGTCGTAAGTCTTGTCGTAAAACTCAGCCACACCGGAAGAAGCCGCCGTAAAAGACGTGCCTTCCCATCCCTTGCTGCCTTCCGAAAAATCGGGATTGACTAAAAGCCAGGTAAGGTCTACTTCCTCTCCGGGTGTCCAACCGGCGCACAAGTCCTCCGTATAGGTTTCCACCGCCGCTTTCAGGGCCTCGTAGGCCGCAGGCAAAGCCATTGACAGTTCGGACACGGAGGTCAGGTCCAACGCTTCTTCGGCTTGCCGGATGGCGGCATCGAACACTTGGCTACCGCTCTCCTCCTTCAGATCCTCCACACGTGGCAGATACAAACGCACATCGCTCCATGCCTGCAACAGGCGGTACTCTTCTTCCGTCACCGTCATGACGGAACCGTGCTGGAACGCTCCGGTCCCTTCCACATTGGAGGAATGCGTCACGTTCAATCCCAGATGGTCTGTCTCGCAATACTTGTAGGCACTGCCGCCGGAGTAGCGCATATAATACAGGTTGTACACGTCCTCATTGATGCGGCGCACCGTACTCGAACCTTCCACCTGTTCCGAACCTTCGTTCGTCACGTGCATCACTTCCGTCCAGGTACCTCCCACCAACGTCTTGCTCGTGGCCTCATAAATGCCCCGTTCCGTGCCCGAAGCCCCTTCACGTTTGTAATACATATGGTAGAGGCTGTCGTAAGGATTATACACGATGTCCGCGTCGATTACCGAGATTCCGGGGTCGAAAAAGACACGGGGTTGGGTCAGCGTCTTGAACTCCCGGTCGGCATAGGAATAAAAAATACGGTCGTGGTTGTCGCCTTCGTTGGTGGACAGTATAGAATAGTACACCAGATAGGCACCTTCTCCCCCGTTATAGTCCTTGTCCCAGATGAACTGCGGTGCCCATACACGGTTGATGCGGGCATATTCCTCGTCGGTGTCATATACGCCCGTCGTGACATCGGGGTCGGAGAAGATGGATTTTCCCCGGTTGAAGTCGAACGTCGTACCCTCCCAATGTATCAAATCCCGGGAACGTACCAAGTTGATGCCGTGGTTGTTCCACACGCCGGAAGCATGCTGTTTCATGTCGGTGGTTGTGATGAAATAGCCGTCCGGCGCTTCACCGCGCCCGATATAGGCATCACGCGTACCGTGTTCTATCTCCGCAATCTTCTCCGTGTCGAAGACTTCTCCCCCGTCCAGCAAAACGTTGAACACACGACCTTGGTCTTCTTTCGCGCCGAGTGCGAAGTTGGTGATTTCCTTTCCGGAATTCATGAAGCAGTACAAGTAACCGTAGCGGTTGTCATCGGGCGCCAATATCACCGGATACTCCACTTCCACCGTATCGGCTTCGCAGCTCAGCTTGGCAGACAACACCCCGGCACGGACCGCCTCATCCCCTTGCGGCAAGCGGTGTACCACCAGTTTCTCGTTTTCTAAGGCGATGGCATCCTCATAACCCTGATTCACAGAAAAGAACCATCTTACGCCCACCCTATCGGAAATATTTTCGGGCAAATCCGTCGTGGCATGCAAGCAGTTGAACTTCTTCATAAACCGTGCCAGTTCTTCACGTGCGGCACTCATGTCCACTTCCCGCGACTCCGCCGCACGGCCTTGCACCTGGGCGTAGAGTTCCTTCATCTGCCCTCCGTCCAAGGCCACGTCGTATATCTGGAAGTCGTCGAAGAACGCCTCCGTCATCAAGGCATCGGCGGCAAAAGGCGAACGCCCGATAAAAGCCTCCGTCAACTCCTGCGCCATGTCGGCCGGCCTTTGGGTCACTTGCTGCTCACTGGCCATGCGCCCGTCCACGTAGAGCCGCCCCATGTTCCCTTCTTGCACGTATGCAATGTGGTGCCACTCGCCGTAAGACAATCCCCCATGCGACGGGGCATCCGCGCTCTCCCCATCCTTGATGGTGTAATACCAGCCCGTGTTGTCCGGACTGTTGACCAAGCCGACGTACTGCTCCGTCCCGTTAGAAAACCCATACGCCCAGCAATATTGGTCCAAGGCACCTACGCCGGGCAATGCGATGGCCACCGACATGGTATAGTCGCCCTCCAGCCCGGAAAAAGTTTGGCGTGCCATGTCCACGCCTAAATCAAAAAAACCTTGCTCTCCGTTACTGCCGGTATAAAGTGCCTTGTTTCCGTCGTCCATCGCCACGATGGCTGCCCCGCCGTGCAACTTTCCCGGGAATTTTCCCTTGTCGTCAGCCTCCTGCCCTCCGTCGAAAGAATACTGTATGAGCGGCTCCGGAAGCTCTGCCTTTTCCTCCGCCACGATTTCCACGTCCCGCACGTCCAGACGGAGAATATTCAACGAATAGGCGGGCAGTTCGTAAGTGAACTGTTGCCCCTTCACATCCAACGTGCGTTCTTTCGGTGACACGCGGTCGGGGTTTTCCAGATTGTTTTCGTCCGTGCCGTCAGCCGAAGTCAGTACGACCACGGAACCTCCCGTCACTGTCGCGTGGGCCAGGTTGACGGTTGCGGTCTGTGCCGAAGCTCCGGGATTCACTAACTTCACGTACAGAACGCCAGCCTCATCGTCGATACTGGAAGAGACGTATATCTTACGGCTCACCGGCAAAATGAAATCATGCAGGAGCGCACCGTCCAGATAGCACTTCACGTGCGTGCCGTTCACTTCGACTTTGATACGGTAGGCATGTCCTGTTTCCAAAGACCCTTTCACGGAAGCCGCCGTAGTCTTCGACCCGTTGGTGCAAACCTCCACGCCGTGTTGCGTATTGCCCCATCCGCCGAGGTTCCACCAACAATAATTGTCTCCGTCTCCGCAATTAAAGGCAATGAGGAAACCCTCCGCCCCACCGGTCTTCGTGGCTTCCACTTCATACGTATAGTTCTGCCCCGGCTGCACATCGCAGACATAGAGTTTGCCTTGCATACTCTTATCCGTCTGTTTCAGCACGCCGCCCGAAGTGGTCCACGTGCCTCCGTCGGCCTTCCATTCAGGTTTTACGGACGAGAAATCGTCGTGGAAGACCACCGTCCCGTCGCCTGCCGTGACTTTCACATTGTCGAAGGTGGCACTCGTACTCCACGTGCTCAGGCCGATGCCCCCGGAGCGCAACAGTTGGTTGTTTTCTTCCGTCCACTTCACATTCTGTTTTCCTACATTGTTCGGGAAAAGCTGCTGCACGTAGTACGAAGGCGTACCGTAACTGGTATAACTGTTGAAACGGATCATATCCGGACGCCAGTTGTAATTGTTTTCGTTGACGAATATCGGGGCATAGCTGTTCATGATGCAGACATCGGAGTTGTTTTCCATCCCTTGCATGAAAACGGCCTCTCCCAACGCCGCATTCAAATGGCCGTTGATGCCATAGTCCTGCGTCACGGCATACTCTCCTACGTAGATTTTGTGGCTTGCCCGGCTGTACGTGTCATATTTATTGTATTGGCTGACGAACCATGAAGGATTCCGGTAGTAATGCTCGTCCACTGCATCTACCGGATACGGGTTCCGCCAACTGGGATTGTCCGTGCCCCATGATTCCACATTGCCTATCAGCGTCACTTCGGGATACTTGGCCTTAATGGCCTTGCGGAACTGTTCGTAACGCTCGGCATAGTGGTCGCTTTGGTCGTTATTGTTTTCCGAACTGAAGTTATAGTTCTCGTTCCCGATTTCCAATAAACGGAGATTGAAAGGTTCGGGATGGCCGTTCTTGGCCCGCAACGCGCCCCATTTCGTAGTTTTGGCATCGCCGTTGCAATACTCTATCGCATCGAGAGCCTCTTGGATGTATTCGTCTATCCGGGTATAGTCCTCCACCCAAGCGTGCCCCATACCCATGTTCACCACGAACAGCGGCTCGGCTCCCAAATCCTCGGTGAGCTGCAACATTTCATGGAATCCGAAACCGTCCGACACCCTATATCCCCAATTCTGGTTCATGTGTCCGGGACGTTCCTCTATAGGACCAATGGTATTCTTCCACTCGAAACGGTTGGTTTTTCCGTTAGCATAAAATCCTTCCACGTAGCAGCCGCCGGGGAAACGTACGAACGACGGTTTCATGGCTTCCAGCTTTTCCGCCAAGTCGATGCGGCAACCGTTGTCGCGGCCTTTGTAAGTGGGCGGAAAAAGACTTACCATGTCCAACACGACCGTGCCGGGCACGGAGCCTTTCAGGGCGAACCAACCCTCGCGGGCCTCTCCCGTAGCCGTGATTTCCGCCGTCAGCTTCGTCCACTCCGAACCGACATCCACCGTGAGCTCGCGGCTACCCAGGCTCTGACCGCCTTCAGTCTGCAACTCGGCTGTGAGGGCACCCTTGTAAGCCGGACTTCCTTTTATCCAGAAAGACAGCTTGTAAGTCTGCCCGTTCACCACATGAATGCCCCAGAAACCCTCGTTGCGCACACCGTCGCCCGCGCCTTTGAATTCCAATTCGAGCGCATGCTCCTGCGCCTCGTTCAGCATCCCGTCGGTAACCACGGCCATACGGGCGTTCCCCACGGCCCACCATTTGTCCGGGTTCGACGCATTGTCCTCGAAAGAACGGTTGTGAATCAGCTCGGCGTAAAGCCCACCGTCGCCGGCATGGTTGATTTCCTCAAAGAAAATACCATAATGGCGCTCGCCGATGGAAGCCCCCCGCTGTCCGGCATCGATATTCAATGTCACTTGTGCCATGGAAGAGGCCATACACATTCCGCAAAATGCCACGGAAACAAGCCTCTTGAAAAAAGTTCTGTCCTTCATTTCATGAAAAATATAGAGGTTAATGTTTTTAATTTACAAGACGTTGACATCTTTGCCCAAAAGTAATTAAATCCACGCTTCAAACCTAATAAAAATCTAAATAAATGTGGAAGACACACCATTTTCTCCTTTTTTCTCCTTAACTTTGCAGCCGTAAATACAAATGTGGATAGATTTGGGCGGCTTGCAACCACGGTAAAAAATGCTAAATACAGTTTTGAAACTGCACGCATACCTTCCCAATGAAACCCCATTCTTATTATTAATTTTTTAATTTAACTACGTAGAAATGGGTTACTTATTTACTTCCGAATCGGTGTCTGAAGGACACCCGGACAAAGTGGCGGACCAGATTTCCGACGCTGTATTGGACGAATTATTGGCTTTCGACCCTAATTCGAAAGTCGCATGTGAAACATTGGTAACAACGGGTCAGGTTGTCGTGGCCGGAGAGGTAAAATCAGAAGCTTACGTCGACCTGCAAGAAATAGCCCGCCGTACGATCCGCCGTATCGGCTATACCAAAGCGGAATACAAGTTCGAGGCAGAAAGTTGCGGCGTATTCTCTGCCATCCATGAACAAAGCGCCGACATCAACCGCGGCGTGGAACGCCAAGACCCGATGGAACAAGGGGCAGGCGACCAAGGTATGATGTTCGGTTATGCCACCAATGAAACGGAAAACTATATGCCGCTATCCCTCGACCTCAGCCACAAAATCCTGCGTGTATTGGCCGAAATACGGCGCGAAGGCAAGGAAATGACTTATTTGCGTCCCGACGCCAAAAGCCAAGTGACGATTGAATATGACGACAACGGGAAACCGGTCCGCGTGGACACGATTGTGGTTTCCACACAACATGACGAATTTATCCAACCGACCGACGGCAAGCAGGAAGAGGCCGACCGGAAGATGTTGGACAAGATACGCCAGGATGTCATTACGATTCTGATGCCGCGTGTCATTGCCGAGATTCACGATCCGGCCATACTCCGGCTGTTTGACGAACATATCACTTACCACGTGAACCCCACCGGCAAATTCGTGATAGGCGGTCCTCATGGCGATACCGGACTGACCGGCCGTAAAATCATCGTAGACACTTACGGAGGCAAAGGAGCCCACGGAGGAGGTGCCTTCTCCGGGAAAGACCCTTCCAAAGTAGACCGTTCGGCCGCATACGCCGCACGCCACATCGCCAAGAACATGGTGGCAGCCGGGGTGGCCGACGAAATGTTGGTGCAAATCAGCTATGCCATCGGTGTGGCACGGCCGGTGAACATCTATGTCAATACTTACGGACGCAGCCATGTCAGCCTGAGCGACGGAGAGATTGCGCAAAAGATAGACGCGTTGTTCGACCTGCGGCCGAAAGCCATCGAAGACCGCCTGAAACTCCGTAATCCCATTTATGAAGAGACTGCCGCTTACGGCCACATGGGACGCCAGCCGCAGACCGTAATCAAGGAGTTCCACAGCCGCTATATGCCTACCAAGACTCTTGAAGTGGAACTCTTCACGTGGGAGAAGTTGGATTATGTAGCTCAAATCAAAGAAGCATTCGGACTATAAGATGAACACGATTCAATCAGTGTGTGTATACTCGGCCTCCAGTACGAAAATAGCCGATTGCTATTTCCGTGCAGCACGGGAGTTGGGTGAACTCTTGGCCCATCATGGTATCCGTCTGGTGAACGGTGCCGGCAACCTCGGGCTGATGAGAGCCTGTGCCGATGCCTGTCTGGAAGCCGGAGGGCAAGTGACCGGCGTGATTCCCCGTTTCATGGTGGAACAAGGCTGGCAACACCCCGGACTTACGGAACTGATTGAAACGGAAGACATGCACACCCGCAAGCAGACAATGGCCCGCCTGTCGGACGGTGTCATTGCCTTGCCGGGCGGATGCGGTACGTTGGAAGAATTGCTCGAAATCATTACGTGGAAACAACTCGGGTTATACCTCAATCCCATTGTGGTGTTGAACACGGAAGGATTCTATAATCCGTTACTGAAAATGCTCGAACATGCCGCCGAAGAACATTTCATGCGCCCGGCCCATCTGGACATCTGGAAAGTGGCTTCCAGTCCAGCCGAAGCCCTCGGCTTGTTGTACTCCACTCCACTTTGGGACAAAGAAGTCCGTAAATTTGCAGCCATTTGAACATGAAAGACTCACTTCAAACGGCTCTCCCGGCGCACGAGAAGGCTTCGTATCCCATCCAACAGAAATTCAATCCGAAAAAAATTATTGAAAGTCTGCCCGCCGATGCCACACCGGCCCAACAGGATTCCGCCATTCAGGCGATGCTGCCTCCACGCCCGACCGTGCGCTCGGCACGTCCCGACACCCTGAACCTTCCAGGATGGCAGATACCGTCGGCCAAGACTGTCCTTTCCGTACAAGACATCCGATACGATGAAAACTTTTTCAGCACTTCTCCCTATTACCATGCTGAAATAAACATCCGTTCCACCGGCATGGATGCCGACCCGTTACCCTATTTGTTACGCCACGATGATTGGGTCACAGGTATCTTGCTCTGCTGTTTTCTGGTAGTCATGACCATCTTCGCCAACAGCAAGAAGTTTATCAAACAACGCTTACAGGACTTTTTCCTCAACCGCATGGACAAGGAGAAACTTTTCTCAATAGAGACGGGCCGCGAAATGCGCCACGCCATTTTCCTTTATTTGCAAAGCGGATTGCTCGTCAGCCTGTTTTTCTTCGATTACACACAAACCACCCGGGATCTCTTCATGTCCCCCGTTTCCTCCCATATCCTATTGGGCATTTATGTTTTGATTTGCTGGATTTACTTAGGACTCAAGCAACTGTTTTACGCGTTTGTCAATTGGATCTTTTTTGACAAAGAACGCAGAAGTACCTGGCTTAAATCATATTCATTTCTCGTTTCGGCCGAAGGGGTACTGCTTTTTCCGCTTGCTTTAATCACAGTCTTTTTCAATCTTCCGACCTACAGTGTGATATTATGTTTGTGCCTGTTACTGGGTTTCATCAGACTTCTACTCTTTTATAAAACTTTTTGTATATTTTTCCCAAAATTTCATGGTTTCTTGCATTTAATTGTGTACTTTTGTGCCCTTGAAATGCTGCCTCTTTGCGGCTTATGGCAAGCACTTACATATACAAACGACATACTATTGTAAAATATTGAACACTTATGATAAAGAAGATTCTGGTTTCACAACCCAAACCAACCTCCGAGAAGTCTCCTTATTTCGAGATTGCCTCCAAGTATGGTGTGGAAGTAGTTTTCAGACCATTTATCAAGATTGAAGGTTTGTCTGCTAAAGAATTCCGCCAACAGAAAGTCTCTATATTGGATTACACCGCCGTGGTATTCACTTCACGTAATGCCATCGATCATTTTTTCCTGTTGTGCAAAGAATTACGCGTGACGATACCCGAAGATATGAAGTATTTCTGCATTACGGAAACCATTGCACTGTATATCCAAAAATATGTGCAGTACCGCAAACGCAAGGTCTTCTTCGGCTCTACGGGCAAAGTGGACGATCTGCTCCCGTCTATGGTCAAGCATAAAACGGAAAAATATCTGGTTCCGTTGTCGGATGTACATAACGACGAAATCACGAACCTGTTGGATTCCAAGAAGCTTATCCACAAGGAAGTGGTAATGTACCGCACCGTGAGCAACGATTTCAAGAGCGACGAGAAGTTCGATTACGACATGCTGATTTTCTTCAGCCCCTCGGGTATACAGGCTTTGCTGAAAAACTTCCCTGATTTCGAGCAGAAAGAGATTGCCATCGGTACGTTCGGGCCGGCCACAGCCCAGGCCGTCAAAGATGCAGGACTGCGATTGGACATGGAAGCTCCCACTTCGCAATACCCGTCCATCACGGCCGCATTGGACGATTTCGTAAAGAAGCACAACTGTTGATGCTCATCAAATAAGAAAGGGTGCTTTTCCGGCACCCTTTCTCCTTTATCCTACAACACCGTACCTTATGGAACAGAAACCGGACTTTTCATTTCATAAATCGGAGCGCTTGTGTAGCAAACGCATCATAGACGCCCTGTTCGCCGGAGGCAGCAAATCCATGTCGGCCTTTCCGCTCCGCGTAGTCTTCATGCCGGTTCCCGTAGAAGCCCCGGCTCCTCTTGTATCCATACTGGTGTCCGTGTCGAAACGACGTTTCAAAAGGGCTGTAAAACGAAACCGGGTGAAACGGCAGATTCGCGAAGCTTACCGCAAACAAAAACACATCTTGACATCCGTTTTGCCCACGTCATCCGGGCAGGGTCTGGTAGTGGCTTTCCTCTGGCTTTCCGACCGCCTGTACGCTTCGGCCGAAGTGGACGATTGCGTGAGACGCCTGTTGGTGCGTATCTCCGAACAACTTCCGGCATCCCCGGACGAACACACCGATGATGCATCCGCCCTATGACCGTTTCCGCCATTTGTTATCCGCCGCGTTGATTGCTCCCATTCAGTTCTATCGCCGTGTGATTTCCCCCATGACTCCCCCATCGTGCAGGTTTACGCCGACTTGTTCACAATACGCTATTGAAGCCATCCGCAAGCATGGCCCCTTTAAAGGCATGTACTTGGCCGTGCGTCGTATCCTGCGTTGCCATCCCTGGGGAGGAAGCGGTTATGACCCCGTCCCTTAAGCCTATGGAAACATTTCTGAACCTCCATGCCCATCGACCGGCCGCATCTTCGTCGGAAACTGTCATTCGCAACTATATCCTTCCTTTGCCTCCTGCCGGACACGAAGACCCCGAATACGGCCAAGCCTTTTCCGCCGGTATCCATCCTTGGTATATCCCCGCACATCCGGAAGAAACCCTGAAAGAACTGGACCGTCTGGCCGCCTCCCCCTTCTGTAAAGCCATAGGTGAAGCCGGACTGGACAAATTCGTATCGACCTCACTTTCCCTCCAGCGTGAACTTTTCGTACGTCAGGCAGAACTGGCTGCCGCCCACCGGCTTCCCGTCATCGTCCACTGCGTCAAAGCATGGGACGAACTGCTCTCCGCACGAAAAGACATTCCGGCTGCCGCCGTTTGCATCATCCACGGTTTCAGAGGCAAGCCCCAACTGGCCGAAAGCCTTTTAGGCAAAGGCTTTTACCTCAGTTTCGGTTTCCGTTTCCATCCGCAAAGCCTGACGCTCTGCCCGTCCGACCGTCTCTTCTTCGAAAGCGACGAAGACCCGCGTCCCGTAGATACACTATACCGTACGGCTGCCGAACTACGCTCTTGTACTCCGGAAGAACTGCGCACACAATGTTGGGAAAATCTCGTCCGAATCGGCCCGTCGTCTAAAAAATAGGAATATAGTTGCAAGTCTCATTGAAAGGTCGTACTTTTGTACGACTCAATTTTTATTAAACAAAATAAATTCATACGATGAACTTTGTAGAAGAACTGAAATGGAGAGGCATGATTCACACCATGATGCCGGGCACCGAGGATTTACTTGAAAAAGAACAGGTCACCGCCTATCTGGGCATCGACCCCACGGCGGACTCCCTGCACATAGGCCATCTTTGCGGCGTGATGATGCTCAAGCATTTCCAACGTTGCGGGCACAAGCCGCTGGCCCTTATCGGAGGCGCCACCGGAATGATAGGCGACCCTTCGGGTAAAAGCCAGGAACGCAACTTGCTCGACGAAGAAACGTTGCGCCACAACGTGGCCTGCATCAAACAGCAACTGGCCCGATTCTTGGATTTCGACAGCGACGCTCCCAACCATGCCGAGCTGGTGAACAATTACGACTGGATGAAGGACTTCACGTTCCTCGACTTCGCCCGCGAAGTCGGCAAGCACATCACCGTGAACTACATGATGGCCAAAGACAGCGTGCAAAAGCGTCTGAACGGCGAGGCCCGCGACGGCCTGTCGTTCACCGAGTTCACTTACCAACTTCTTCAGGGTTACGACTTCTTATATTTATACGAACATAAAGGCTGCCGTCTCCAGTTGGGCGGAAGCGACCAATGGGGTAACATCACGACCGGTGCCGAACTGATACGCCGTACCAACGGCGGCGAAGTGTTCGCTTTGGTATGTCCGTTGGTGACAAAAGCCGACGGAACCAAGTTCGGCAAGACCGAAAAGGGCAACATCTGGCTGAACCGCGACTATACCAGCCCGTATGCCTTCTACCAATTCTGGCTCAACGTGGCCGACGACGACGCCAAACGCTATATCCGTATCTTCACCACGTTGGACAAAGAAGAGATAGACGGCCTCATCGCCCAACACGATGAAGACCCGGGACAGCGCATCCTGCAAAAACGCCTGGCCAAGGAAATCACCATCATGGTGCACAGCGAGGAAGACTACAATATGGCAGTGGAGGCCAGCAACATTCTGTTTGGAAAGGCGACTAAAGAAAGTCTGACGAAGCTGGACGAACAAACGCTGCTCGACGTGTTTGCAGGCGTGCCACAGTTCGAAGTCAGCCGCGAAGTTTTGTCGGCCGGTATCAAAGCCGTAGACCTGACAGCCGAAATGACGCAATGCTTCCCCAGCAAGGGCGAGATGCGCAAGATGGTACAAGGTGGTGGCGTTTCGCTGAACAAAGAAAAACTGACGGCCTTTGACCGCATCGTAACTGCCGATGATTTGCTCAACGGCAAATATTTATTGGTGCAACGCGGCAAGAAAAATTATTTCCTGCTCATCGCCAAATAAAATTTCAAGGAAAAAATTTGTAGGATAGCGATTTTCTCGCTATCTTTGCACCGCTTTCGAGAGAAAGACATAAGGATTGGGATATGGTGTAATGGTAGCACAAGACATTTTGGTCGTCTTAGTCTTGGTTCGAACCCAGGTATCCCAACCAAAGACAGCCCCTGAAAATCATTTCAGGGGCTGTCTTTATTTTACGACTATCAGGACTCTTTCCGTCTATCTAGGGTCAACGTACATTCGATGTGGACATATTTATACACCCTCACGTCACGAAATAAAAAGACATACCACACTCCGCCAAACCCGCCTCATTTTGCCCTTGTTTTTTTCTGCGCCAAACGATTTTTCAATCTCAGGCGAATGATTTTCCAATCTGCGGCAAACGATTTTCCGTTCTGTACCGACCTTTTTCGTCCCCTGCCCGAGCAGAATTGCAACCAAGTTGCACGCCAAATAGTTGTGTGCTTGGCATTTTTCCCCTATCTTTGCTCTCACGAAAACGAGAACCGCCGAAACGATGAAGAAACAACTCCATGCCATCATCTTGTTATGGCTCTGCATGTTGATGCAGGCCGTTTCGGTCTATCCCCATCACCATCATGCCCATACCCTCTGTCTGGGACAGGAGATGGAATCCACCCGTCCGGTCAAGAGTACACATGCCTGTACGTCGGAATGTATCACGCATTTCCAGTTGACGATACCTTCGTCCGGCTCTTGTTTTTCCCATAAAAAAGCCGTATCCCGCCCGCCTTTCATACTTTGGGCGGCATGCGACCTTTCAGCTATCCATACTTTACAAATATCGCGCAGGCCTTACAACGCTTACCGGCCTGATTTGTATCTTTCCCGACCCATCGGCGGAAAAGGCATGAGGGCTCCTCCCCGCGCCTGAACGGAAACCAGACAACTTTTTATTTTATTCATTTCAAATTTTAATATCCCTATGAAGAAAATATATTTCTTGATGGGTGCTTTAGCCGTAAGTATGCTGAGCGCCTGCCATAACCATGACCACGAAGAGGAACATGCACACGGAACGGAAGAAACCGCCCGGGAAGACAACCACGAAGAACATGCGGACGAAATCATCCTGACGGCCGAGAAAGCCAAGGCGGCAGGCATCACCACCGAAACCGTGAAACGCGACACATTCCGCCAAATCATTAAAACCGGCGGACAGATACTGGCTGCCCAAGGAGAAGAAACGACGGTGGTGGCCGGTACGTCCGGTGTAGTAAGGTTCGCACGGACACTGACCGCCGGCGCTCCGGTGGGACGCGGCACCGTGTTGTTCCATTTATCCTCGGACAAAATACAAGGCGGAGACCCGGTGGAACGCGCATACGTGGCCTACCAAAACGCCAAGGCCGAGTACGAACGCGCCAAACCGTTGGCTGAAAAACAAATCGTGACGCGCAAAGACCTGGAGAACCTGAAAGCGGCTTACGAAGACGCACGTATCAGTTACGAGGCACTGGACCCTCATCATACGCGAAAAGGAGTGGCCGTCACAGCTTCGACGGGCGGATATGTGAAGAACGTGGCGGTGAAAGAAGGCGACTACGTGACGACAGGACAACCGTTGATGACCCTGACCCAGAACCGGCGCCTGCAACTGCGTGCCGATGTGTCGGAACGTTATTACGGAGCACTGAAACAAATCGCTTCGGCCCACTTCAAGACCCCGTATGACGATACGGTCTATGCCTTGGAGAACCTGCACGGGCGTGTCTTGTCCTACGGGAAGGCTTCGGACGAGAATGCTTTCTACATCCCCGTTTTGTTTGAATTCGACAATACAGGCGACATCGTGCCGGGAAGCTTTGTGGAAACCTATCTGACCGGAGCCACACGTGCCGGAGTAATCACTCTGCCCGTCTCGGCACTGACAGAGGAACAAGGACTGTACTTCGTCTACTTACAAGAAGACAAGGAAGTGTACCGCAAGCAGGAAGTAAAAACAGGAGCCGAAGACGGACTGCGTGTGGAAATCCTCTCAGGTCTGAAACCCGGTGACCGCGTAGTCACGCAAGGAGCTTACCACGTGAAACTGGCTTCGGCTTCAAATGCCATCCCAGCCCACAACCATTCCCATTAATCCATAAGGAGAAAATATTATGCTGAACAAAATCATACAGTTCTCCCTGCAGAACCGTTTATTTATATTGATAGCCTCCGTCCTGCTGATGATAGGAGGCCTCTACCAAGCCTACCATACGGAAGTAGACGTCTTTCCCGACCTGAACGCGCCCACGGTTGTCGTCATGACAGAAGCCGGGGGCATGGCAGCCGAAGAGGTGGAACAGTTGGTCACCTTCCCGATAGAGACAGCCGTCAACGGTGCCACCAGCGTACGCCGCGTACGCTCCTCGTCCACCACGGGCTTCTCTGTCGTATGGGTGGAATTCGACTGGGACACGGACATCTACCTGGCCCGTCAAATCGTATCGGAAAAGCTGGCCACAGTGGCGGAAAGCCTGCCCGACAATGTGGGTAACCCGACTCTGGGACCGCAATCTTCCATTCTGGGAGAATTGCTTATCGTAGGACTGACAGCCGACAGCACGTCTATGCTAGACTTGCGTACATTGGCCGATTGGGTGATTCGCCCACGCCTGATGTCCACCGGAGGAGTAGCCCAAGTAGCCGTATTGGGCGGCGACATCAAGGAATACCAGGTTCTGTTGCACCCCGAACGGATGAAACACTACGGAGTGACGTTGGGCGAGGTAATGGATGTCACGCGGAACATGAATACCAACACCAACGGCGGAGTGATTTACCAATACGGCAACGAATACATCGTACGTGGAGTCGTCTCGACCGACGACGTGCGGAAAATGGGCCGGGCGGTCATCAAAACCGTAGGAGGCTCGCCTGTCATGTTGGAAGACATTGCTGACGTAAAAACTGGCAGCCAGCAACCCAAACTGGGTCTGGCCTCTGAAAAAGGCAAGCCCGCCGTATTGCTCACCGTAACCAAACAACCGAACACGGGTACCATAGAACTGACCGGAAAGTTGGAAGAAGCCTTGCAAGACCTGCAAAAGAGCCTTCCGGCCGACGTGCATGTGTCCACCGACGTGTTCCGCCAGTCCCGCTTTATCGAAAGCTCCATCGGCAACGTCCAGGATTCGCTGCTCGAAGGTGCCATCTTCGTAGTTATCGTCTTATTCCTCTTTCTGGGCAACGTGCGCACTACGGTCATCTCGCTGGTCACCCTCCCTCTTTCGCTGCTGGTCACCATTTTGGTGCTTCACTACATGGGGTTGACCATCAACACGATGAGCTTGGGCGGTATGGCCATCGCCATCGGTTCGTTGGTGGACGATGCCATCGTGGACGTGGAAAACGTATGGAAACATCTGCGCGAAAACCGCATGTTGCCGGAAAGCGAACGGTTACGTGTACGCGATATCGTATTCAACGCCTCCCGGGAAGTGCGCATGCCCATCCTGAACTCTACGCTCATTATTATCGTCAGTTTCGTCCCGCTGTTCTTCCTGAGCGGCATGGAAGGACGCATGCTCGTGCCGTTGGGCGTGGCTTTCATCGTATCGCTGTTCGCCTCCACCATCGTAGCCCTGACGTTGACGCCCGTACTTTGCAGCTATCTGTTGGGACACAAAGCCAAAACCGGCGGACTGCCTAAGGAGGCGTTTCTGGCCGTATATCTAAAAAAGCATTACCAGAACGGACTGTCTTGGGCTTTGTCGCACAAGAAAATCGTATTGGGCACCACGCTTACGCTTTTCGTCGCAGCCTTGGGGAGCTTCCTCACGTTGGGACGCAGCTTCTTACCGCCGTTCAACGAAGGTTCGTTTACCATAAATATCAGCTCCCTTCCGGGTATCTCCTTGGAGGAATCGGATAAAATCGGACGGCAGGCCGAGGAACTGTTGCTCTCCATCCCCGAAATCAAAACCGTGGCACGCAAGACGGGACGGGCGGAACTGGACGAGCATGCTCTCGGCGTGAACGTATCGGAAATAGAAGCACCATTTGAATTGGAAGACCGTAGCCACACCGAAGTTTTAGAGGATGTGCGACGTAAATTGTCCGTCATATCGGGAGCGAACATCGAGATAGGACAACCCATCAGCCATCGTATAGATGCCATGCTGAGCGGTACGCAGGCCGGCATCGCCATCAAACTGTTCGGCGACGACCTGAACAAAATGTATCAAATCGGCAACCAAATCAAATCGGCCGTCAGCGACGTGAAGGGCATAGCCGACCTGAATGTGGAACAACAAATCGAACGTCCGGAACTGAAAATCGAACCGAAACGGGAAATGCTGGCCCGATACGGCATCTCATTACCGCAATTCAACGAGTTTGTCACGGTGAACATGGGAGGAGAAGTCGTATCGCAAGTGTACGAGAAAGGGCGCTCGTTCAACCTCATCGTCCGTTCGGCAGAAGAAAACCGCAGCACAATGGAGCGTATCCGTAATCTGATGATCGACGATGCGAAAGGCAACAAAGTGCCCTTCTCGTATGTGGCCGACATCCGGTCGTCCATGGGGCCGAACACCATCAACCGCGAAAACGTGAAACGTAAAATCGTCATCTCGGCCAATGCCAGCGGGCGAGACATGCGCAGCGTGGTGAACGACATCCGCAGCCGGATAGACGAAAAAGTGAAACTGCCCGAAGGTTACCATATCGAATACGGCGGCCAGTTCGAAAGCGAAGAGTCGGCCAGCCGGGTGTTGTTGCTCACATCGTTCATTAGCATCGTGGTCATCTTCCTGTTGCTTTACTTCCAATTCCGTAATGCAGCACAGAGCGGAGTCATCCTGCTCAATCTGCCCCTGGCATTAATCGGCGGTGTGTTCGCCCTGTTGCTGACCACCGGGGAAATCAGCATTCCGGCCATCATCGGATTCATTTCCCTCTTCGGCATTGCGACACGCAACGGAATGTTGCTCATCAGTCACTACAACACATTGCGCGAAGAAGGATTGTCGTTGCGGGAAAGCATCCTGCACGGGTCGCTCGACCGTTTGAACCCCATCCTGATGACCGCACTTTCATCGGCTCTTGCCCTTATTCCGCTGGCCCTTCGGGGGGATCTCCCGGGCAACGAAATCCAGAGTCCGATGGCCAAGGTGATATTGGGCGGCCTGCTGACCTCAACTTTCCTGAATGCCTTTATTATTCCTATTATATATGAATGGATGAACCGTAAAAGTGTCCGTTCCTGAACAAAAACGATAGTCATGAAAAGAATCATTCTTATCACAACCGTTTGCGCCTGTGGCTTGCTCCCTTTGCAGGCCCAGAGCGTGGACGAAGTGCTGCAGAGTGTGGCACAACATAACAAATCCATCCAGGCACAACAAAAAAACGGAGAAGCTGAAAAGATAGGTATTGAAGCCGAAAACAGCTTGGAGGACCCTACGGTGGAATATAGTTCTTTCTTTAGCAAAGGAGTCAACGGACAGTCCGGTTCCGAATTGGTCGTATCACAAGGATTCGACTTTCCCACGGTATATAACAGCCGTAACCGTGCCGGACGAGACAAGAAAGAAGCCGTAGACTACCGTGCCGAAGCCTTGCGCCGCAACGTGCTGCTCGAAGCCAAAACCCTTTGCCTGGACATGATACGGCTGAACCGGCAAAGAGACCTGCTGGACAAACGCATGCAAAATGCCGACGAGCTGTTGGCCTTGTATGAAGAGCGGTTGAGAGCCGGTGATGCCACAGTCATCGAAGTGAACAAGATTAAGATGGAACGTATGAGCATACAGACAGAAGTCCTACAGAACCATACCGACCACCGCACGGCCTTGCAGTCGTTGCTGGCTCTGAACGGCAACATGCCGCTCACTTTCGAAGGACGGGAATATCCCACAATCCCGACAACCCTCGATTTCGAGGCTTTATGCGATGAAGTCCTCGGCCAAGATGCCGAACTCAAAGCCGCCGAGGCCGACACACGGGCAGCCGAACGCAACCTTACGGTCAACCGTCAAAAATGGTTGCCTAAACTGGAAATCGGTTACCGCCGGAACACGGGAGAAGGCAGCAAAGAGCACGGTTTCCTCGTAGGAGGCTCCATCCCGTTGTTTTCCAACCGCAGACAGGTGAGAATGGCACAGGCACAATCTATCGGCACACGTTTACAAGCGGACGAAATACGCCTGAAAGCAGAAGCCGCCTTGCATTCCGGTTTCAACGAACTTCAACAACTAGGACGAGCCATGTCAGTGTATGACCAGCCCCTGATGACACAGACTCTCGAACTGCTGAAAGAAAGCGTAAAAGGCGGCGAACTGTCCGTGACGGACTACTTTGTGGAAGCCGACCAGATTTACCGCAACCTGCAAGCCTACATGGAACTGGAATGCCAATATCAGAAAGTGGCAGCCACGCTGTATAAGAACAGGTTATAGATGCAAACATTCTGCCGGAAAAAGAAAAAGGAAAAAGATTCTCGTCAAATTGTGTGCGTATGTCAGTTACTTTTTCTAACTTTGCCGGAAAGGAAAACGCATTATTAAATCATCAAGAACATGGAAAAGAATTTTTTGCAGAATTTCTCTTTGGAAGGTAAAGTTGCTTTGGTTACCGGAGCATCTTACGGAATCGGTTTCGGCATCGCTACGGCTTTCGCACAATGCGGTGCTACCATCGTATTCAACGACATCAAGCAGGAATTAGTGGACAAAGGACTGGCCGCATATAAGGAAAAAGGTATAGAAGCCCACGGTTACGTGTGCGACGTGACGGACGAAGCTGCCGTCAATGCCTTGGTTGCCCGTATCGAAAAAGAAGTCGGCGTGATAGACATCCTCGTCAACAACGCAGGTATCATCAAGCGTATCCCGATGACGGAAATGTCGGCCGCAGAGTTCCGCCAAGTCATCGACGTGGATTTGAACGCTCCGTTCATCGTATCGAAAGCCGTTATTCCCGGCATGATCAAAAAAGGACACGGCAAAATCATCAACATCTGTTCCATGATGTCCGAACTGGGTCGTGAAACCGTATCGGCCTACGCAGCAGCCAAAGGCGGTCTGAAGATGCTGACGCGCAATATTTGCTCGGAATACGGAGAATACAACATCCAATGTAACGGTATCGGTCCGGGTTACATCGCTACTCCTCAAACCGCTCCATTGCGTGAACGTCAACCGGACGGCAGCCGCCATCCTTTCGACAGTTTCATCGTGGCCAAGACTCCTGCTGCCCGTTGGGGTACTCCTGAAGACCTGCAAGGTCCGGCCGTGTTCTTGGCTTCGGACGCTTCCAACTTCGTCAACGGTCTGGTATTGTACGTAGACGGTGGTATTTTAGCTTACATCGGTAAACAACCGAAATAAAAGTTATTTCCCCTTTTTTAAAATCCGGTGTCTTGAATTCACGACATCGGATTTTTATTATGATGAATTCCTCTCTTCTTATCTCATTTGCGGCAAAACCTACAAGAAATCCGATTTTTATGCCAAAATGATAATTATTGAATCAAAAACTCAATCTTCATTGTTTGTAACGAACTATCTTTATCTCGACTAATTCTAATGTTATATACAAAATGTTATCATGAGAAACTTTACATTGAAGCCTTTGCTATTCTGCACCGCGCTGGCAGGAATGGCATTACAAGGCACGATTAAAGCGCAAGACATTACATTTCGTGCAGCAGAAAACGAAGAAGCCGAGGCCATTGGAGTCAATACGAGCGATGGAGTACCAGTCGTAGCCGACTTCGACAACAATGGTTTTATGGATCTTTGGGCACCGGGACAAACCTATGAATGGCGCCCAACCTCGGAAGTAAACGAAGACGGTAGCGTAAAATGGGATTGGACATGGTATGACGATACCAAGCTCTCGTTCAACAACGGTGACGGCACATGGAACGTCAAAAACCGCGACAGTGGCACAGGCCTGCCCTTTGCCTACGGTGGCATCAGCAACAAGGCTTTCGACTTCAACCAGGATGGCTTGGTGGATTTCATCTATCCGAGTGTCAATGTGGGTTGGACATTCGAAGCCAAAAAAGCTCTGCTTTTGGCCATCAACAACGGTGACGGTACTTTCACCATGAAAGAAGATGCCGCGCTCTCAGAAATCAATCCCTCCCTCCAAAACAACAAATGGAACCAACAAATACAGAATACCACAATCTCTATCGCCGACTATAACAAAGACGGCTATCCGGACTTGCTGATACAGTTTGAGAATGAAAACCCGTGGGAACGTGCCGTATGGCTATTCAAGAACGTGGAGGGCGACCATTTTGAACGGGTTACCGACCCATTCATTCCTGAATTTGGCAAACCCTTTGTTCCCCAATGCGCCGGCAGCATATCCTTCGGCGATTTCAACAACGACGGATGGCCGGACATTGTATCCACCGGATGGGGAGACGGTAATGAAGAATTAGGTATCAATGGGGGAGGACAAGTACATTTTTACCGTAATATGAAAGATGGTACATTCCAGCTCGCCGACACCGATTTCGGAGAAATCAACGCCATTTCCGAGAAACTAAACTTCCCTTATGGTGAGGAACATTTCATCACCGTCGTAGACTATGACCAAGACGGCAAACAGGACATCCTTGTTTTCGGACAGACAGGTTTCCAAGGAGAAGCCATATACGCTCAAAATGGCAAAGTAGCCCTGATGCTACGTAATGTCTCAACTGATGAGAAGTTTGCTTTTGAAGAAGTTGAAACCCAACTTTATCCTTTGTCGGGCGCAAATGTCCGTTTGGCTTCATTGGCTGATTTCAACGGAGACGGTTGGATAGATTTCGTAGCCAGAGGATGGAACGGAGATTGGCATACGGCAATCTCAAGCAGTACCGGCTCATACGACGGTTACTACATCACGGAGGATGTTCCCGACGCGGAAGACAACACCGATCCTATCCGTATTAAGGAAGCCTACATGGCACACGGCGACCTGAACAACGATGGTCTGCTCGATTTGTTTACGCAAGAAAATTGTGACCGTTTGTCTTGGACTATTAATACCACCGAACCTGATTACGGTATACAAATCCCCGGAGCACCCGAGGATGTGAAAGCCGAATACAATTCGGATACGAAACAACTCACCGTAACTTGGGCTGAAAGTTACACTCCCGACACAGAGAGCAAAGCTTTCTACAACCTGTATTTAAAGAATAAAGCTACGGGCAAAACCTTTATGATAGCCCCGGCCAACCCTGAAAACGGCAAACAACTTACATACACCGCATTTTCCGGTTATGTGAACCCTACTTCCTATACCTTTGAGGGAGTGGAAGAAGGCAACTACACCGTCGGAGTACAGGCCGTGACTTATTCTTGGCAAGCTTCCGAGTTCTCCACCACAGATGTCAACCTGAACGAAAACCCGACTTCCGCTTTCACCGTAGTGTCTACCGACCCGTCTGGGCGGAAAGAAATCGAGTCGCTCTCCCACATCACGTTGAACTTCAACGAGGAAGCATATCCCAATGCCATGGAAGACGCACCGGCCATTACCCTGACCAACGGCGCATCGGAAGCTTTGGACATCACCCTGAAGAAAGTAAGCGGACAGGCCAAGCAGATACAAATCATACTGCCGCCCACGATTGAAGCCGGTACATACACGCTCACCGTACCCGAGAAAGCCGTCTGCCGCACCAACGGCGACTGGAACACGACCTTTACAAAGACGTTTACCACCACCGGAATAACGGCATATATACCTACTGGCATCGAAGGAGACGAAGGCAACTATGGCTCTTTGAAAGACTTTACCCTCACTTTCCCGGAACAGACAAACGCACAGGTAAATCCCGAAGCAACCACATTGGCTTATATGGTGAACAACGATAACGATTACCAAGTTCCGGCCACGCTCTCACAGGGCAACAGACCCAACCAGATCAAACTCACGTTGGACGAAGAACTGAAAACAGAAGGTTCTTATACCCTCATTATCCCGGAAGGCATGATTCAACGCGTCATCTTCACGGAAACAACGGAAGAAAACGCAGAAAACACCACGGTATTGCTCACCTCGCCCGAAATCAAGTACGACTATACCATCGGACTCGACTTCGCCCCCACTGGCATCACGCCTGCCGCAGGAAAAGTATTCTCCTTGAAAGACTTCACCATAAAGTTTGCCGAGGGGACAGTACCGCAGCTCAACGAAGAATCCGCAAGCCAGGCCTACTTGCTCAACAGCAAAAACGGCAACCAAGCAGCCGCCACGCTGGCTATCGGTACGAACACGACCGAAATCATTGCGACATTGGCCGAAGAGGTCAGCGCAGAAGGCAACTATACTCTGGTCATCCCGGCCCGCATGATACAGCAGACGAGCATGGATGAAGGCGACGGCACAGCCGAGCCTACGGTAAAAACAGAGTATGCCCCCAACTTAAAGTATGACTACACGATTGGGCATGACTACGAACCCGTATCCATCACGCCTGCTGAAGGCACGGTGAGCTCACTGCATGAATTCGTCCTCCAATTTGTGGCAGACACCACCTATGCTACAATCAATACTGAGAATGAAGACAAGGCCTACCTTGCCGACAACAACGGGGAAAGCGTAGAGGAAGCCACGTTGGCCGCCGGTGACAATCCCAACGAAATAAAAGTCACTTTGGCAAATGAAGTAAACACGAAAGGTACTTACACGTTGGTTATCCCGGCCAAGATGATCCAACAATCAGCCGGAGAAGAAAATCCGACTATCGTAGACTATGCTCCGCAACTGGAATTCATTTTCACCGTTACGGACGGACAAAGCATAGAAAGTACCCTGAATGGAGCAAGCACGGCAGAAGTCTATACCATCAGCGGAATACTGATAAAGAAAAATGCCACACGTGAAGACCTGAAAGGCTTGAAGAAAGGCATTTATATCATCAACGGAAAGAACATGCTTGTGAAATAAGAGCTACAATCCGGTTTAAATAAACCGACAGAAACGAAAAAGGGCTGCCCCGCCACCTGCACGGGACAGCCCTTTTTCCATCCTTTCGGAGAACATAGTATCCTCACAAATATTTTCCTATCCTACAATGAAGCCTCACCGGTCCGCCAACGATGCCAACAGTTCACGGAATGTTTTCTTCAGTATCGGGTGCACCACATCCGGCGCCACTTCGGCCAAAGGCTCCATGACAAAACACCGCTCATGCATCAACGGATGGGGCAAGGACAAATGCACTTTCCTGCCTTCCGTTCCGGGAACATCGAAATCCTCCTCTACTACCGCATCGCCATAAAGCAACAAGTCAATATCAATCGGTCGGTCGGCATACGTCCCGCCCACACTCTTGCTACGCCGCCCCAATTCACGTTCGGCCGCCTGCGTAATACGGAGAATCTCTTCCGGCGTCTTCTCTGTACACAATACTGCCACGGCATTCAGAAAAGGGTGGTCAGAGCAGAACCCCCAAGGTTCCGTTTCATAAAAAGCGGACAGGCTTTTCAATCCGCCTATCCGCTCAACCAATATCTCTACAGCCCGGTGCAACAACCGTTCACGATCGCCCAGATTGCTGCCCAAACCTAAATATAAGTCTGTCATCAATCGTTCAATATAAGCATGGCATCACCGTACGTCCCGAAACGATAACCTTCTTTCAACGCTTCTTTATACCCTTGCATCACCAGGTCGTAACCGCCGTAGGCTGCCGTCAGCATGAGCAGCGTACTGTATGGCATATAGAAATTAGCCACCATGCAGTCTGCCACATTGAACTCATACGGAGGGAAAATAAACTTGTTGGTCCAGCCCGTAAATTCCTTTAAATGTCCGTCCGTACCTACCGCCGTTTCTATCACGCGCTGCACTGTGGTACCCACGGCACATACGCGATGCCCGCCGTCCTTTGCCGCATTGACGATGCGACAGGCATCCGCCTCCACAAACATCTCCTCGCTGTCCATCTTGTGCTTGGTCAGATCTTCCACGTCGATATCACGGAAATTACCCAACCCGCAGTGCATCGTAACGTAAGCAAAATCCACGCCCTTGATTTCAAGCCGCTTCATCAGCTCCCGCGAGAAATGAAGTCCGGACGAAGGGGCTGTCACCGCTCCCTCGTTACGGGCAAAAATACATTGAAAACGTTCCATATCCTCGGGTTCGGCCGGACGCTTCACAATATGTTTGGGCAGCGGAGCCTCGCCAAGCGCATATAAGGCTGCCTTGAACTCATCGTGCGGTCCGTCGTACAGAAAACGAAGCGTACGCCCGCGCGAAGTCGTATTGTCGATGACTTCTGCCACCATGGAATCATCTTCACCGAAGTACAACTTGTTGCCGATACGAATCTTACGAGCCGGGTCGACCAACACATCCCAAAGACGCAAATCCTCGTTCAGTTCTCTCAACAAGAACACTTCGATACGGGCACCCGTCTTTTCCTTGTTGCCGTACAGGCGGGCCGGGAACACCTTGGTATCGTTGAAGATAAATACATCCTTATCGTCAAAATAGTCGAGAATGTCTTTAAAATACTGGCGATGCTCGATATCTCCACTCTTCTTATGCAACACCATCAAACGGGATTCGTCACGATGGTGCGCGGGATACTGAGCAATCTGTTCTTCAGGTAACTTGAATTTGAATTGTGACAGCTTCATATAGAATAGTTCTCTTATATTGATTAATTATCTTCTGTTATCTCTATCGTCTGGCGATTCAACCATTCGGCAAAATCATCCAGTTTCAGGCAGTCTTCCACTCTGACCGCTCCGATTCGCGTACGGCGTAAGGCCGTCAGGTGGGCGCCGCTCTTCAAGGCCGCCCCGATGTCGCGGGCCAACGCCCGGATGTAAGTACCTTTGCTGCACACCACCCGGATGACAATTTCCGGCAGTTCGCATCGCAACAGTTCCAGTTCGTCGATGACCAACGTCTTGGCTTTCAGTTCCACCTCTTCCCCTTTACGGGCCAAATCGTACGCACGGCTTCCGTTCACTTTGCAAGCCGAGAAGACGGGCGGCACCTGTTCTATCGTACCTACGAAACGATTCAGCGTTTCCTCCACCATTTCACGGGTGATATGTTCCGTGGGATACTCCGCGTCCACAGGCTTCTCTAAGTCGAACGAGGGCGTGGTAGCCCCCAGACGGAGTGTCGCCACATACTCTTTCGTATGAGCCTGAAGTTCCTCTATCCGCTTCGTTGCCTTACCGGTGCAGACAAGCAGGACTCCGGTAGCCAAAGGATCGAGCGTACCGGCATGCCCCACTTTCAATTTCTTCACTCCTAACCTTTTGCACAACAGGTAACGTACCTTGGCCACCAACCCGAACGACGTCCACTCGTAGGGCTTGTCAAAAGCCAATATTTCTCCTTTCTTGAAATCCACTCAGGCGAATTTTAACGGTTAGAGGCAATGATGTACGATGAGCGCGACACCCACTACGGCACAGTAAACGGCAAAATATACCAACTTGCCTTTCTTGACTATGTTGATCATCCATTTGCAAGCCAGGCATCCCGACACAAAGGCCGCCACGAACCCCACGGCAAGCGGCCACATCCCGATACCCGCAGAAGCAGCCTCGACCCCATGGGTCACTCCCTTTGCCACATCGAGTATGGCTTCTCCTAAAATAGGAGGCATCACCATCAGGAAAGAAAACTGGGCCAACTTGGCTTTGTTGTTTCCCAACAGCAAGCCCGTAGCGATGGTCGTACCGGAACGGGACAAGCCGGGCAACACGGCACAAGCCTGGGAAAGCCCGATGATGAAGGCGTCACGAAGAGATATATTTTCTTTCTGACGGGGGCGGGCATAGTATGAAAACGTCAGCAGCAAAGCCGTCAGCAGCAAACAAATCCCTACTATCAGCAGACCGCTGCCGAATATCATTTCCACATAGTCCTTAAAGAAAACCCCGACAATGCCTACGGGTATCATAGAGACTAAAATATTCAAGGCATAACGTTGGGATTCGTTCATCCCCGGCCCTTTGAAGTCAAACAATCCCTTGAATATCCACACGATATCTTTCCAAAGAATCACCAACGTGCTGAACACCGTAGCCACATGGACGGCCACAGTAAACGTCAGATTGGCTTCTCCTTCTATTCCGAAAAAATGGGAAGCGATGGCCAGATGCCCGCTACTGCTCACCGGCAAATACTCCGTCAGGCCCTGCAAGAGACCCATCAACAACGCGTCTATTACATCCATGCTTAATCCTTATTGATCGTGGCGTCCGCACCGGACATTTCGTCTTTCTTTTCTCCGACACCCTCATTCTCTTCCTCCAACGGCGTGTATGCAGGCTTTCGCAAAATGGCATAAATGATGAACAAAAAGCCAAACAGACAGACTATTGGAGCCACTTTAATGCGACGTACGCTGAATACGTCCGGATTGAATACCGTTTCCGAACTCCCGGAACCGGACATAAGGATGAACCCGATGATTACAATCGCCATCCCGACGGCCAACAAAATAAAATTCACCTTGTCGAAAGCAAAATTTCTTTTATCCATAAACCTCTATTTATTATATGTTTCCTATTTAATATAAATCACCGACCTTCATCCGCAAGTACTTGTTGACGGAAACGTACGTACAGCCCAACGTAAGCAAGAGGCCGAACAACAGCACCGCCGCCCCGACGACGAGCAACATATCGACATGGATATATTGGGAAAGCGAAGGGTCGTACTGCAAAAGGGTATGCACGCCTCCCCACAACACGGCATCGGCCAACAGACCGGACAGGAACCCGAGATTGAAACTCCGTGCCATAAACGGCCTCCGGATAAATCCCCAACTCGCCCCTACCAATTTCATCGTACGGATAACGAAACGGCCGGAATAGATGCTCAGCCGCACGGTATTGTTGATGAGTGCAAAAGAGACCAAGGCCAAAAGCACGGCTAAGCCCAAAAGCACATAGCTGATACGTCGCAAATTGTCATTCACCGTGTCTACCAGCTCTTTCTGGTACATCACATCCTCCACCAAAGGATTCTTTTTCAGCTTTGCGGTGATCCACGCCAAACTGTCGGAATTGGCATAAAGGGCGTTCATACGCAATTCAAACGAGGCCGTGAACGGATTGGCTCCGAGAAACTCGGACGGATCGCTGCCCATGGCCTTTACCTGTTCTTTCAACGCCTGCTCTTTGGACACATAATCCAAAGCATACACATAACGTTCTCCCTTCAATGCCGTCCGGAATTCATGGATGTCCGAACGGCTTGCCTCACCGTCGAGCAACACGGTCACCGTCAGATTTTCTTTCACGGAATCTGACAAACGCTGGGCAAACAGTATAAAAAAGGATACGATTCCCAGCAGTATCAACACCAACGTGGTACTGACACCGGTCGTAAACCACTGCATACCCAAAGAACCTTTTGCTTTTTTCTTTCCCATGACTTCTATCTGACCGTATTAGCGTAGGATACAAAAATACAACGAAACACGGGGATTGATTCTTTCTTTAACAGCATTTAACTTGATTGTCAGTCTTCTACCACCTCTCCCTTCAGCGTAGCCGAAGAACTTCCGTTAACTCTCACCTTTACAAAATCACCGACATGATACTTTCCCCGGTCGAACACGACCACCTTATTCTGCTCTGTACGTCCGAACAACTGCTCTTTGGAACGTTTGCTCACACCCTCCACCAACACTTCATAAACCCGGCCTTCACAGCGGCGGTTGCTCTCTGCCGAGAGTTCATTCTGCAAAGCGATCAATTCGTTCAAACGCCGCACCTTCACGTCCTCCGGCACGTCGTCGGGCAAATGCTTGGAGGCATACGTTCCCGGCCGCTCCGAATACTTGAACATAAAAGCGCTGTCGTAGGCACATTCCCGCATCAACGACAAAGACATTTGATGATCCTCTTCGGCCTCGGAACAGTAACCCGAAAAAATGTCTGTGGACAAACCGCAATCCGGCACAATCCGACGGATGGCCGCCACGCGGTCCAAATACCATTCACGGGTGTACTTGCGGTTCATCAATTTCAAGATACGGTTGCTTCCGCTCTGCACCGGCAAATGGATATGCCGGCACACATTGGGTTCTTCCGCAATGACACGCAACGTGTCGTCGCTCATGTCCTTCGGATGGGAAGTGGTGAAACGCACGCGCATCCCGTCGGCCTCGTGTGCCACCAACCGCAAAAGTTCCGGAAAAGAAACAGTCTTTCCGTCGGCCCCCTTATGGAGGTAAGAATTCACATTCTGCCCCAAAAGCGTGACTTCCCTATACCCGCGCTTTTTCAAATCCCGCACCTCATTCAGGATGCTTTCCACATCCCGGCTTCGTTCCCGTCCACGCGTGTAAGGCACAATACAATAATGGCAAAAATTGTTGCAGCCGCGCATGATACTGACAAAACCGGAAATATGCGATCCGCACACACGTTGCGGAATCACATCCTTATAAGTTTCCGTCACGGACAGTTCCACGTTGATGGCCTTATGCCCCAGCTCCACTTGGGCTATCAGGTCGGGCAGGGACAAATAAGCGTCGGGGCCTGCCACTACATCCACATGGTGATTCTCTATCAACTCTTCCTTCACCCGTTCGGCCATACAGCCCAACACGCCGATAATCAGATGCCGACCCTTCCGTCTCAAAGCATGCAAAGCCTCCAGCCGGTTGATGATTTTCTGTTCGGCATTATCCCGTACGGAACAAGTATTCAGGAAAACGGCATCCACCTCATCCAGGGTTTCGCACGTCTCGTATCCTGCCATACGCATCACCGAAGCCACTACTTCGCTGTCGGCCACGTTCATCTGGCAACCGTAAGTCTCTATAAAAAGCTTTTTCATGCTGTTCTTTCAAATTCAGGCTGCAAAGATAACGAAAGGCGAGCGCAGTTGCAAGCCAAAAGCTTGCTTTTGAGCGAAAAACTGCCGAGCCGCATCCTATCTTCGTAAAACAAAGATAGTCAAAATCACACATATATATACCATTTACTTCTGCAAAGAAACAAAAGAAGGCACAGACCTTCTTAAAAAAGACTAAAAACAAAGTTAAATTAGCGTACAAGCCATTATTATCACAGAGATAATTCCGATATTTGTCCTCGAATGAAAACATTAGATTTTTTCATAGTTAAGGTTTAGTTGAGTAAGCGGGAGTTGTGAAACCCCCGCTTATTTTTTTAGACTGCCGTTTGGCAAAAAGACAACCATTTCCGAATTTTCATAGCAAACAGCAAGGAAAAAGTTCTCTTTAGGGATACACGGGTTCCGCTAAAAGCACAAAACAGAGGTAAACAAAAGCATTTACGGATACACTTTTTTAAGGTTTTGCCCGTTTTTTCAGTCCCGTTAACCCGAATTTAAGCCCGATTAAGGATTGCTCTCATGAGAAAAATTTTCCGTTTGGCTGAAAAAACACTTTTTTTCTCAGCAGAAAAAAAGATGAACGACCGCAGGCTACCGGAAAAACGGCCTGAAAGCGGGAATACAGACTGCTGAAAACACCGTTTTTTCTCTATTTGGCAAGAAAAGGCATGCAAGGATGCGCTGTCCTTTTGCAAAAGGTATGCGTTCCCGGACTTACGCCTCCTTCGCCAACCAGCGCAGGATCCACCTTTCCGGCAGGCCTTTGGAAAGCAAAATCCCTTTTCCACTGACATTCCGCTTCCTCCCGACGGCGCGAGACTCGCGTATTTCCGATGACAGCTCGGTAAAGGTACGAATACGCGAACCATGCAGGACCGGGATTAACATTTTGACAGTATGCACCCTGAATTTTACCCAATGCTCCCTGCCCAAGGTCTTCTTTCCCTACCGTTGGAGTTCCGCAACGTTCCCATACAATGGGACGTGGACCCGGAAGAATAAAAGTGGAAAAACCATGTCCTTTATGATATTTTTCATAACTTTGACTGCCGAAGAGGTTTAATACCTTTTTTTCTTTCCGGCAGCAAAATGGACGGCAATATTGTTTATATACAACTCATGCAGTACACGGCAGGAGCAAGCTTTATGTTCCTGCTGTGGCTGTGCATGTACTTCCTCCGGAACGGAAGCGGTAACCGACTCCGCCAAATCACGGGTTGGGTCCTGCTCGTATGGGTCATACAGTCGGTCAAGGATATGGCACTGATATGGTATCCCACCGTCCGGTTCGAGTTCCTGCACCATGTTTTCGTACTCATCGACATGACAGCCGTCCCCACCTGCGCCTTCCTGCTGTTTGAACTCACGCGTCCCGGTTCCATGACACTCCGGCGGGCTGTGCTGCATGAAATACCGTTCCTTCTCTTTATACTCGTCTACGTGCTCCATCCCATGGAAACGCTATACGAAAGTGCCATCGCCTGCGCCGTGGCATACGGTACGGTCGTGATGCTTTATGTCTTGTTCGAAATACCGGCTTATCACAAGCGGCTGAAACAAAGTTATTCTTACCACGAACGCATCGACCTGAGGTGGTTGTATATCATACTTCTCTCTTTCGTGGCGTTCCTGGCGGTATGGAGCCTGTCTTCCACCTACTATTCCGAACTCAACGACACGTTGTACTATCTGCTCACTTGTGTCATTTGGTCACTCATCAGCTACTTCATCAACCGGCAGGAGCAAGTGCTCGATTCATTGACGACCCGTTCGCACCAGGACGTTGAGACGGCCCCGGAAAACGAAGAGAATCCACATCAATTCACCCTCCAACTGCATCGGATCTTCGAGGAGGAGCATCTCTACCTCAATCCCAAGCTGACCATCATGGACTTGGCCCAAGCCATCGGCACGAACCGCACCTATATTTCTAATTATCTGAACAATGTACTGGGCACAACGTTCTTCGATTACGTCAACCAGTACCGCCTGTCATACGCCGAACAACTTCTTCGCCAAACCAAAATGTCTATCGAAGAAATAGCTGACCGTTCCGGCTTTAACTCACGAAGTACCTTCCGGCGTGCCTTCCTCAAAAGGTTCGGTTGCACCCCGAGCTATTACCGCCTTCAGCACTTACCAAAAGAAATAGAAAAGGAAATAAGCCTGACACAGTAACACCTTTCAAAAAAAATAGCTAACTTTGCGCCATATTAATTAAGGTATAACTATTAAGCAATCAACTCTATGGGATTCAACAAAATCACAGCAGCCGAAGCTGCTGCTCTCATCCAAAACGGAGATACCATCGGACTGAGCGGTTTCACACCGGCTGGCGTACCTAAAAGCGTACCGGCTGAGATAGCCCGAAAAGCCGAGAAAGAACACGCGGAGGGCAAAGAATTTAAGATCAACATCCTTACCGGAGCATCCACAGGACAAAGTTGCGACGGCATGCTGGCCAACGCTCATGCCATCAAATTCCGCGCCCCTTACACCACGAACAAAGACTTCCGTACGCATGTCAACAATAATGAGATTTCGTATTCCGACCTCAACCTTTCCAATATGGCCACTCAAATCCGCCAAGGTTATCTCGGACAAGTAGACTGGGCCATCATCGAGGCTTGCGAAATCGAACAAACAGGCAGTAAGGCACGTATTTACCTGACGGCCGCAGGAGGTATCAGCCCCACCGTCTGCCGTCTGGCACGCAAAGGTATCATCATCGAAGTCAACGCTTTCCACAGCAAAAAGTGCATGGGCATCCATGACGTATACGAAATAGAAGACCATCCCTATCGCACGCCCATCATGATCATGAAGGCGAGCGACCGCATCGGTAAACCCTATGTGGAAGTGGACGCCGACCGCATCAAAGGCATCATCGAATGCAACATCCCCGACGAGGCACGTGCATTCAAAGCCCCCGACGCCATCACCACACAAATCGGAAACAATGTGGCCGATTTCCTGTTAGCCAACCTGAAAAGCGGGAAAATTCCACCTTCTTTCCTTAATTTGCAAAGCGGTGTAGGTAGCGGAGCCAACGCCGTATTGGGCGCATTAGGCCAATGTCCGGACGTCCCGAATTTCAGTATTTACACCGAAGTGCTTCAGGATGCCCCCGTACAACTGATGCGCGAAGGCCGCGTACTCTCGGCATCAGCCTGTTCGCTCACCGTGACGAACGAATGTCTGCAAGGCATTTACAACGACATGGATTTCTTCAAAGACAAGCTCGTGCTCCGTCCTTCCGAAATTTCAAACAGCCCCGAAGTCATCGCCCGCATCGGCGTATGCTCTCTGAATACGGCCATCGAGGTAGACATCTACGGACATGTAAACTCTACCAAGATCTGCGGTACGAAGATGATGAACGGTATCGGCGGTTCGGCAGACTTCACCAACAATGCTTATTTGAGCATTTTCACTTGCGGTTCCACCACCAAGGGCGGAGCCATCAGCAGTATCGTGCCGTTCTGTTCCCATATCGACCATACGAGCCATTTCGTGGATGCCGTCATCACGGAATACGGCGTGGCCGACCTGCGTGGAAAATGCGCCATGGAGAAAGCAGCAGAGCTTGTCAAGGTAGCCCATCCCGACTATCGTCCGCTTTTGCTCGACTACATGAAGTACGCAGCCCAAAACGGAGGACACACCCACCACTGCCTGTCGGCTGCATTCGCCATGCACGACACTTATCTGCGCAAGGGAGACATGCGACTGACCGACTGGGCCGAATATGTAAAATAACACCAGGAATTTATGAAAAAAACATCATTATTATTATATCTGGCCTTTTCGTTCTGCGGCAGCATTTCTTTCGCCCAACAGGCACTCACCCCCGAAGTCCTGCAGACCTTGAAAGAGAGCTACTCGCACGACGATGCCCACAAAGCCATCCGGAATGCCGTAAATGCCAACTCCATCAAAAAGCTCACGGCCAACAGTGAACAAGCGGCTACGCCCGACACGTGGTTCAGCCACAAGGTGAAAAGCTCCGGCATCAGCGACCAGAAAAGCAGCGGGCGCTGCTGGCTGTTTACGGGTACCAACGTGATTCGTGCACAAGTCATGGCCCGCACGGGAATGAAAAATTTCTTTTTCTCGCAGGCCTACAACTTCTTCTACGACCAACTGGAAAAGAGCAACCTTTTTCTTCAAGGCATTATCGACACGCGCAAAAAGCCCATCGACGACAAAATGGTGGAATGGTTGTTCCGTAACCCGCTGAGCGACGGAGGGCAATTCACTGGTGTTTCGGATCTGATTGAAAAATATGGGCTTGTACCCAAAGAGGTCATGGCCGAAACTTACAGCAGCGACAACACCAATGAATTTTCAGCCCTCTTGAAAAGAAAATTGCGCGAAGACGGCATGTTACTGCGCGAAGCATCCGAGAAGGGCGCCTCCGAAAAGGAATTGGAACAACAGAAGATAGACATGATGAAAACGGTTTACCGTATGTTGGTCTATGCCTACGGAGAGCCTCCTACTTCTTTTACTTGGGCACCGAAAATCGACGGGAAATATACCGAGAAGCCCAAGACTTACACGCCCCAAAGTTTCTACAAGGAAGTATGTGGCGGAGAAGACTTGAACGCCAATTACGTCATGCTGATGAACGACCCTTCGCGTCCGTTCAACCAAGTATATGAAATTGATTATGACCGTCACACTTACGACGGGCACAACTGGCTGTACATCAACCTGCCTATCGAGGACATCAAAGAAATGGCCATTGCCAGCCTGAAAGACAGCACCATGATGTACTTCAGTTGCGACGTGGGTAAGTTCCTGGATTCCAAGAAAGGTACGCTCGACTTGAACAACTACGACTACGGCAGTCTCTTCGGCACGACGTTCGGCATGAACAAGAAACAACGCATCCAGAGCTTCGACAGCGGCAGCACCCACGCCATGACGCTGATGGCCGTCGACCTCGACGATAACGGCAAGCCCAAGAAATGGATGGTGGAAAACAGTTGGGGCAAGGATGCCGGCTATCAGGGCCATCTCATCATGACGGACGAGTGGTTCGACGAATACATGTTCCGTGTGGTCGTCAACAAGAAGTACTGCCCGCAAAACGTTCTGGACATGCTGAAACAAAAGCCCGTCCGTTTGCCGGCATGGGACCCCATGTTCCAAAATGAACAATAACATACACACAAACCCAATAATAAGACAACGAAAATGAAAAAGATCAGAGCAGCCGTAGTAGGTTACGGCAACATAGGACACTATGCCTTACAGGCTCTCGAAGCCGCACCCGACTTCGAAGTGGCAGGCATCGTACGACGGAACGGAGCTGAAAACAAGCCCGAAGAACTGGCACGTTATGACGTAGTCAAGGACATCCGCGAATTGCAGGACGTAGACGTAGCCATTCTGGCTACCCCGACCCGCAGCGTGGAGAAGTACGCCAAAGAAATTCTTGCACTCGGCATCAATACAGTGGACAGTTTCGACATCCACACCCAAATCACTTCCCTTCGCCGCTCGCTCGACGAAAGCGCAAAAGCAGGAAAAGCCGTATCCGTCATCTCCGCAGGGTGGGATCCGGGTAGCGACTCCGTCGTACGCGCCATGTTACAGGCCATTGCCCCCAAAGGCATCACCTACACGAATTTCGGACCGGGCATGAGCATGGGACATACCGTAGCCGTAAAAGCCGTGGAAGGAGTGCAAGCCGCGCTCTCCATGACCATCCCCACCGGTACGGGTATTCACCGCCGCATGGTATATATAGAGGTAAAGGAAGGATACGAGTTTTCGAAAGTGGCCGCAGCCATCAAAGCCGATCCCTATTTCGTCAACGATGAAACCCACGTCATAGAAGTACCTTGTGTAGACGAGCTGCTGGACATGGGACACGGCGTCAACCTGACACGCAAAGGCGTATCCGGAAAAACCCAGAACCAGTTGTTCGAGTTCAACATGCATATCAACAATCCGGCGCTGACGGGACAAGTATTGGTTTGCGTGGCCCGTGCCTCGATGAAACAACAACCCGGTTGCTACACGATGATAGAAATACCTGTCATCGACCTGCTTCCGGGCGATCGCGAAGAACTGATTGCCCATTTAGTATAAGTTTGTTTCTTGCGAAAATCCTTGCATTTTTAGGAAATAGAATAAAAAGAGGCCGAAAAAGCCTCTTTTTTAATTTTAATAACATAAAAACACAGACAAGATTACCAAATATGCGTATCTTTGTCATAGTATGTATGAACATATTTATTAATTTCAATTAAAACGATTATGAAAAAGTCTCTACTGTTATTAGCGGGTGCATTAAGCTTGGGAAGCTTAAACGCTCAAACGACTGAGGAACAAACTACAAAGTTCCGTGACAATTGGTCAATTGGTTTGAATGGTGGTATTGTGACTCCGCTCAGCCATAGTGCATTCTTCAAGAATGCCCGTGCCACCATGGGCATCGATCTCAACAAGCAACTCTCACCGATTTATGGCTTGACATTTGAAAATATGTGGAGCATCAATACGTTCGAGAGCAGTGCGGCTTTTGATGCAAGCAATCTGATGTTGTTGCACCGCATCAATTTAAATAATGTATTCTGCCGTTACAAAGGCAAACCCAGCTTGTTTGAAGTAGAAGCATTGGCCGGTTTCGGTTGGCTTCACGTGAACGATGCCTATTACACGAACGACGGAGAAAAGGACGGAAACTGGATTTCTTCCAAGGTGGGCTTGAACCTCAACTTCAACCTGGGCGAAAAGAAAGCATGGACCATAGCTGTTAAACCGGCAATCTTATGGAATGTGACCCAGTTTGGAGAAGACAATATCAATTTCCATTCCGACCAAGCAGCTTGGGAAATCACCGCAGGTGTTGTTTATCACTTCAAGAACAGCAACGGTAAGCACTACTACTCCAACGGTTGCAGCCACGCAGACCAGATTGCAGCCCTGAACGCCACCATCAGTTCGATGGAAGCCGAAGCCGCAGGCAAGGATCGCGCACTGCAAAACGCACAGAAGACCATCAGCGACTTGCAGAAGGATTTGAACGACTGCAAGAATAAGAAAGTGCCCACCACGACTACACAGGCTGTAGAAAAGAGTGAATATGTAGTCATCTTCCGTCAGAGCAGCAGCAAGGTAGACGCTCTCCAGATGCCGAACATCGACCGTCTGGCAAGTTATTTGAAGAAGAATAGCAGTGCCAAGGTTTCCATTTCAGGTTACGCTTCTCCGGAAGGCAACGCCAAATTCAACCAGAAGTTGTCTGAGAAACGTGCAGAAGCCGTGAAGAACATTCTGGTGAAAGAATACGGCATCAGCGCCAACAGAATCGAAACTCAAGGTAAGGGTGTGGGTAACATCTTCGGCAAACCGGCTTATAACCGTGCAAGCATTTGCGTGACCGAGTAATCACACAACAATCCTTAATTACATCACAAAAAGAGGGCAACCGGAGAGGTTGCCCTCTTTATATTTACTAAAAAAGGTTACTTTCAAATAATATTACCGTTATTATTTTGAAACCAATATAAATTTTACTACATTTGTAATGTATTACTAAACGAATAAATTATGAAAAAGTCTTTAATTGTATTATTAAGCGCTTTATGTGTAAGCGGCTTAAATGCCCAAGATTATAATTTGGGTGGAAACAAATTCGGTGACAACTGGTCGATAGGCCTGAACGGTGGTATAGCCACTCCCCTCACCCATAGTACATTCTTTAAAAACTCGCGCGCAGTCATCGGTCTTGACATTAATAAACAGTTAAGCCCCATTTACGGTTTGACATTGGAAAGCAACTGGACCATCAACACCCAGAGCCGAATGGCCGCCCAAAAGAGCGGTACGGCATTCGATGCCTTCAACCTGATGTTGTTGAACCGCTTGAACCTGAACAACATGTTTGCAGGATACAACGGTCAGCCACGCTTGTTTGAAGTAGAGGCAGTAGGTGGATTCGGTTGGTTGCGTCTGAACGATTTCTATGAGACGGGCGAAGGTGCCAATCACTTGGCATCAAAAGCCGGAGTAAACTTCAATTTCAATTTGGGAGAGAAGAAAGCATGGACCGTAGCCATCAAACCGGCTATCCTATGGGATATGAGCATGTGGGATGCCGACAGGGCTCACTCTCATCCCAACTTTAATGCCAACTATGCCAACTGGGAAATTACAGCCGGAGTGGTTTATCACTTCAAGAACAGCAACGGCAAGCACCACATGACGAAAGTCAGAGCCTACGACGCATCGGAAATCAGCGCATTGAATGCCACCATCAACAACTTACGTCAAGACGTAAACTCCAAGGATGAAAGCATGAGAAATACGGCAAACAAACTCCGCAACGAGGAACAGAAATCCGCCGATTTGGAAAGAGCACTGAAAGAATGCCAGAACCAGGATCCGAAAGTGATTACGAACAATAAGAAAACATTGGAGTCTGTCGTAACATTCCGTCAAGGCAAGATTGTCATCGACGCGTCGCAGCAACCCAACGTAGAACGTATCGCCACTTATCTGAAGAACCATAAAGAAGCTAAGGTGAACATCTTAGGATATGCTTCTCCTGAAGGAAGTGCCGAAGTGAACGAACGCATCGCCAACCAACGTGCGGAAGCCGTGAAGAATATGCTGGTGAACAAATACAGAATCGACGCCCGTCGTATTACAGCTAAGGGACAAGGCGTAGGCTACATGTTCGAGGAACCGGATTGGAACCGCGTCAGCATCTGTACGATTGTTGAAGATTAATCATCATTAGACTGATATAAAAAAGACCGCTTTTCGCAAGCGGTCTTTTTTTATACCCTTTGTCGTCCGAGAATCCTAAAACACTGTGATTCTGCAATCTACATATCACTCCATCAGGTCCCTCGTTTTAACATTTTTTCTCAGCCAAACGATTTTTCAATCTCATGAGATTGATTTTTCATTCTGCGCCAAACGATTTCCCGTTTGCCTCATATCGGCAAAACGCCTTCGGCAAAGGCATTTATCCTCCTGCAGAAACTGTCCCTTTTATCAAAATTATGGAAAACATCAACGGATAGCCCCTGCTTCAAGAGCCAACTCCCGGCAAGCCTTACGGTCTATTTTCCCGTTCCCGGCCACCGGTACGGCGGCCACACGCAAAATATGCCGGGGGACATGGTAGCGGGGCAGAAGCGCCTTCATCGCGTCAAACAGGCCGACATCATCCATCGGGAAATCACGGATAACCAACAACACCAAAGCCTCGCCCAACCGCCTGTCCGGTACGGAAGTCAAGGCAAAAGGCACGTCGATAAGCTCTTTCAGCCGCCGCTCTTCCTCCTCTATCTGAATTTTCACGCCCCCACTGTTTACCACATTGTCCGCACGCCCCACGATCGTGAACGTGCCGTCAGCATGCAGGTGAGCCACGTCGTTCGTCTCCAAATCGGAGGAGCACAATTCCGGTGCATGAATCACCAGCGTACCCCGAGCAGACAGCGACAAACTTACCCCCTCGAAAGGACGATAACCTACCGAAGCCTCCGGCCCGTTGAGCGGACGCAAGGCTACGTGCGACAACGTTTCGGTCATGCCGTAAGTGGAATACACCCGACAGGGCAAGTACTCTAAACGCCGTTCCAATGCCTCGTCCACCGCTCCGCCCCCCACGATGACGCAACGCACACGCGACAGACGCTCCCGCTCGTCCGCCTGCTCCAACGTGTGGTAAAGTTGCATCGGCACGACAGACAGGAAATCCACCCGCTCCTCCACGTCGGCCAACGGATGCCCCGACGGACGACGAACCCATAGATGCAGTCCGGCCACCAAAGCACGCACGACCATCATCTTAGCCCCGATATACTTCAAGTCCATGCACAGCAAAGCCGTGTCGCCCGGACGCAAGCCGAGGAACTCACACGTCCGAACGGCACTACGCATCATCCGCGCTTTTTCCACTCTCATCCGCTTGGGGACACCGGTGGAACCGGAAGTCTGCACTTCCACCGTAGACGCAGGCGAGAACCATTCCGCCAGAAAGGCATAAACGGCCCGCAAAGCCTCATCCTCCTCTTCAACGGACAACGCGGCCAGTTCGTGCAAGTCTGTCGCCGAGAAACGCCTCCCCTCCACGCCGACATGCTGCCATTCAATCTCCGTCTGCCACATACCACAAACAATCTTTCCGGATCTCCAACGGCATCGGCACGTTGTCGGTGAACAACATTCCCGTACCCAATCCCTGCGGCATCCGGGTGTGCCATGTGGCACACCATTGCGCAATGGCATTCAAACCAACGTTCGACTCCAATGCCGAGGTAATCCACCATCCGACGTTCCTCTTTTCCGCCTCTTCTATCCACTCCCGGCAACCGGAAAACCCGCCATGCAGCGAGGGTTTCAGCACGATGTACTGCGGATGGAGCGCGTCCAACAGCCTCCGCTTCGCTTCAAGGCTGCAATGTCCTATCAGCTCCTCGTCGAAAGCGATGGGCAAGGGCGAAACCGAAGTCAGTCCGGCCATTTCGTCCCATTGCCCGGCCCGTATGGGCTGCTCGATGGAATGCAAATCGAATTCGGCCAACCGTTTCAGTTTGTCCAAGGCTTCCGCAGGAGCAAAAGCCCCGTTGGCATCCACCCGGAGTTCCACCTCGCGAGCCGGAAAATGCCGACGGATGAAACGCAACAAGTCCAGTTCCTCCTCGAGACCGATGGCACCGATTTTCAACTTGACACAACGGAAGCCGGCTTCCAACTTTTCCCTGATTTGCCTGTACATGGCATCATGGTCGCCCATCCATATCAACCCGTTGATGCAGATACCCTCTTCACCGCGCGAAAAGGGCGTATCCCACAAGGCATACGTCCCTCGTTCGAGATGGCGCAAAGCCGTCTCCAACCCAAACAGCATGGAGGGGTATTCCCTCCACCGTTCCGTATCGACCTGCCCCGTACGAGCCACCTCCGCGCATATCCCGCGCAACACGCCTTCGTAATCCGGCAAATCGTCTACACTCAACTGCGGCAAGGGAGCGCATTCGCCCCATCCCTCACGTCCCGGACAGGCTTCGGATGCCATCCTGACGTACCACGACCGCCGCTCCGTGTACACTCCCCGCGACGTACCCGCCGGCTTTTTGAAATGGAAAAGCCGGGGGAAAATATCTATACTGTACGACGGAATCATAATTCGCCGACTTCTGCCACGGAAAGTCCCGTTAGTTCGGCTATATCTTCAGCCGACATGCCTTTCCCTTTCATGCGCAGCGCAATCTGCCGTTGCTTTTCCTTTTCGCCTTCGGCACGACCGGCGGCACGTCCCTCGGCAAGCCCTTTCTCAAGTCCCTTGGCAAGTCCTCCATCCCAAGCTTCCTTCATGCGCCTTTCTTCCCGTTCCTTGGCATAAGCCTCCACCGCCAAGTGGTCGCGGTAAATCTTGATGCTCTCGTCATACTTCATCCTGTCCTCCTTGGAAAGAGCCGCAATGTCCACAATCTTTTCCAATTTCTCAAACACTGATTTCCTTGCCTTGAACGGCAACCTCTGCAATGTATCCATATTCTTCAACACATATATCCATCGTTCAAAATCCGTCTCACACTCCTGTTCCTCCTTGGTAAAAGAGGGCAATTCCAAAAAGATAAAGCGCAACTTGTCAGAAAACGCCTCATGCGTCTCCCTGTCCAAAAGGACGATATCCGTACGCAACTTGTGTGAACCGGAATCCAAGCAAAAGTTCATGAAAAACACACCATACACGGCCTTGAGCCGGAACTGCCAATCCGCCCCGCGTTCGCCCTGACGCGCCACGGCACGCGACAAATAGTACAACGCCCTTTCGCGAAAATTCACTTGCGGGCGGTTTTGCATTTCCACGATGAACTGCTCGCCCGACTCATTCGTGCAATACACGTCGTAAATCACACCCCGATCTTGGGCAAAGGCAGGCAGCACTTCCTTGTCCAGAAAACGGATGTCCACAATATGCTTTTCCCCCTCCAACAGGCCGTTCAGGAAGTCTATCAGCAAATCCTTATTGATTTCCTGACCGAAAATACGTTTGAAACCCACGTCCGTAAACGGGTTGATGAACCTTGCCATATCCTGCTATTTTTACAGTCCCTCTTGCAAACTTACGAAAAAAAGCCGTCCATCCATGTCACCGTGCTGCAAAAAGACCTCATTTTAAGAGAAAATATGCAAAAATACAGCCGGGACAAAGGATTCCTTGCCCCGGCTGCCCAAAAGATTTTTTTAGAAAACTAATCTAAACCATGCCATGTGCCCGTCGCCATCATATTCCATGGACACCTTTCCCGTACCTGTCCAACCGTCTTCCGACTCTTCCATACGCATTTCCGCTTTCATTCAGGCACTAAAGGAATGACTCACTCCAATTTCTGGAAAGTAAACAGCAAACCGTCCACCCGTAATTCACCATTAACTAACGTACCGATGGTACCATCCGTGATATACACCTTATTGCCATCAAGCACATAAGTGTAAGTCCTCACATTTTCCGCCACGAAAGACACCGTCTTTCCTGAAATAGTTTCCGTATGAAACGCACCGGACTTATGGCCTATGTAGCAATTCGTCGTAAAACTTTCTACGGTATTAGCATTCAGGAAACGGTATGAAACGGCTCCTCCTGTAAAACCGTCTTCATCGGCATTGTCTTCTTCCACCGCTTCTCTCGCCATATCACGAAGGTCTGTCAACGGCAACCAATATCCTATGACGCCTCCGCCACCTGTTTCATCATCGTCCTTATCGCAAGAAGAAAAAAACACCAACCCCAATAACAGGCACAGTATGAATCCCGGCAACTGCCATAATTTGAAACTTTTCATATCCATCACATTTTATCTTTTAATTAATCATTTATCGGCCACCGGGCGTATGGCTCCCCCGAGACAACAGTCCATCCCGTCTGTCGGTCCAGGCTCACCACCAGTTTCTCCCAATCCATAAACCAATAGATTACCATAAGAATACTGCTCAAACGTGCCTGTCCAATAAACGCTAAGCCCATTGGTAAGGACTGTTGACCCTATCCGCCGCCCACACAAGGGGAAAAAGAGCTTGTTCCCGTTGGGAGCAACGAACAGCAGCCCTTCCACATTATTATACAGAACCGTTTTCACGAGACAATCTTCCACCAAGTCATCCATTTCTTTCCGCGTGGGCATGCGCAAGCGGCCTTGCGATTTCACGTAAGCAATGTCCAACTCCGTACCGCTTATCTCCTTCGGAGGATTCACCCCGGCATAATACTCATAACATCCGGGAGCAGGCACATAAAAGTCATAAGTATCAATAATCCCTTGGTACTTGACAGTGCCCGTAGGATCGCCCCATCCGCACAAAACGCCGGTCTGCTCCGGTGAAGACGCATCCCAATTACACGAGGCCCATTTCACCCGACCTCCCATATCTACCAGTTCGCCAGCCGTAGGCACATCGATACCATCGTCAGCAGGCTTCATCGTGAATGTTTTCGTATTGCCATATTCATAAGCCCCGTCTTTCTCAAAATATGCCCTGTAATAATAGGTCGTATTCGGTGTCAAACCTTCCAGAGTCGTTTTGAAATCTCCTGTCTCCGACATACCTACCTGTACTTTCACTACCCCTTCATTGCCAGCTTCCGGTGATTTCGATGTCCCGTAAACAAAACCATAAGCATATACCTCAGGCACTGTCCCGGTTATGGTGCACGTCCCGGAAACCTCCACTGTGGTGGAAGATAATCCCGAATAGGGTTGCGTCAGGATGGTCACGGAATACGCATCCTTATCACCGTTGCCGCTGCCCGTCCCGCCGTTATCATCGTCGCTACACGATACAAAAAACATCATGCTCAAAATCCACATCCAAACCGGACATTTAAAACATAACTTTTTCATTTTTTTTAATTTAATGTTGTTCTCGAATTCAGTTTACCATGCAAAGATAGGCAAATCGAGAAGATGAAACGGAAATGGATAGTTCCAAGAAGTTGACAGAAATATTGCCATTTGATTAACATCCCTATTCCGTTCCGGAACTAAAAGGAAGGGAAAAATTTACGTCACACTTCATTTCCTGTGAAAGGTCTCCGAAAAAGTCATGATGAAGAATACAAGAAATACGCCACAACAAAGAGATATCAATATTTTCTTTGCCGAATATTTTATATACGTTAGGCCGTGTGCAACACAACTGTCTTGCAAACCATGTCACCGTACGCCCTTGCTCATGAAGCGTGCAAGCTATAAGCTGTCCGATATGCAGCATACTCACTCCTCCAGTCCGGACTCCCGACAGACATATTAGATTAACGCCCCATAAAGGCAACTTCATATATACAGAAAAGGCGTAGGAATCTTACCTTTGCCCGTTCCGAGTTCCAAGGCCTTCGCATGCCCACCTGTCAAGAACGAGCAACGCAGAAAGCCCACGCCGATATGTATACGGCATGTCCTTTCCCCGAAAGGAAGGGACAGTACGTAAATATACATACCACGAGGACGTTACCGGTTGCCATCTGTTCTTTCGACAGGTCAAAAGGTGCGAAGTTCTGAAACCCGAAAGCCAGACGCTTGTAAACGTCTTCTCCATATATAATGCACATATCCTTGCCCACCCTTGGGCTTTCTGCGGAAATGTACAAGGCAAATATACGGAAACTCGCTCACATACGGATGGATTTCGCTGGAATAATGCAAACTGTTGGAAATAAAGGGAGATAAGCAGGTTTGCTCTATATTCGTCCACTGAGGGGTTTTGACCTGTTCGGAAGGAGTTAAGAGAATAAATTGCTACTTATCCGTTGCCGATTTGAAGTTGCAAAAGGTGCAGAAAAAGACCTTTTTCTCTCCTTGTTTATTATCCCTGTCATCATCGTAAAGAACGCTGTTCCACTCATATTTTGCCTTTGCAAAGGTAACATTTTTTTCGTCAACGGGAAAAATATACGTTCTGCAAGTGCTGTATGGGGCTTCTTTCCATATTCCGCCATATTCGTCATGCTGTTCATTTGCCCGATATCCGGTAATTTTGTAAACGAATTAAAGGGTTATGAATCAAGTGAATGTAAAGGTGTCGTTCTACCTCAAAAAGAGCGAGGCGGATGCCGACGGGATGTGTCCCGTAATGGCAAGGTTGAATGTCGGCAAGTATTCCGAGGCGGCTTTCAGCGTGAAGCTCCGTGTGCCGCAGTCGATGTGGAACTCGGGACGTGCTTCGGGCAAAAGCGTGAAGGCGAAGGAAATCAACAACCGCCTGGACGAGATACGCGCAATGGCGTTGAGTGTCTATGCGGAACTGTCGGCTGTCCGGGACGGTGTGACAGCCGGGGATGTCAAAAGTCTGCTGCTGGGCATGGCGGGAGAACAGGCGACACTGCTGGGCTATTTCCGCACGTTTATCGAAAACTTTGCAAAACGGGTGGGCGTAAACCGGACCGAAGGCAGTTTGAGAAGCTATCGCAACGCTTACAAACATGTGGAGAGGTTCCTGCTGGAAAAGTACAACTTGTCGGACATCCCGTTTTCGGCATTGAACCGTTCTTTCATAGACGATTATGACTTGCATCTGCGGACGGATTGCCACCTCGCGCCGGGGACAATCATCAACCTGACCGTGCAACTGAAAATCATCGTCGGTGAGGCCATCGCGGACGGTATCATCACCGTTTACCCGTTTGCCGGCTATGAACCCGTGCGTCCGAAACAGAAAAAGAGGTATCTCACAGCCGAGGAGCTGCAACGGATCATGACCACGCCCCTCCATAAGCCCCATCTCTATCTCACACGGGATATGTTCCTTTTTTCCTGCTATACCGGCATCCCGTACAATGACATGAAAAATCTCTCGAAAGAACATCTGTTACTTGCAGATGACGGTACATGGTGGATCAGAAGTTCTCGCAAGAAGACCGGGATTGAGTTTGAAATTCCCCTGCTGGATTTGCCATTGCGCATCATAGAGAAATACAGGGACACGGCACCGGACGGCAGGCTGTTTCCGATGTATTGCAACAGCATGATGAATCTCTATCTGAAAGACATCGCCCGACTTTGCCAAATAGACTGTCCGCTGGTATTCCATGCCGGGAGGCACACTTACGCGACGGAAATCACGCTCGGGCATGGAGTACCTCTTGAAACGGTCAGCAAGATGATGGGACACAGCCAGATTGAGACGACCCGGATTTACGCCAAAGTTACTGACGACAAGATAAATGCCGACACACGGATACTGGACGAGAAAATCGCTGAACGCTTCTCCGTAGTCATTTAATAAATAATTTAAAATCAACGATATGAAAAAGAAAACAGAAAATACAGAAAGCAACATCAGGCATCGCAGCACGTTCGCGATACTGTTTTATATCAACCGCACCAAAATACGTAAGGACGGGACTTGCCAGTTGTTATGCAAAGTGAGTATCGATGCCGAATGTGAGCAAATAGGCACGAAAGTGTCCGTCAATCCTTCCATCTGGAATCCGGAAAAGGGATGCGCCGGCGGACGCAGCGAGAATGCCGTTATCGTCAATCGTGCCATAAAGGAATTGACAAAAGAAATCACCGGGCATTACGACAAATCAATCTTTATGCCCGGGGATATTTTATCATGCTGACACGCGAACTGGGTAAGGTGTACGGTTTCGATTTGACCTTCCACCTTGCCCGGCATAATTTCGGGACCCATGTCACGCTATCGCTCGGCGTTCCGATAGAAACGGTCAGCCGTATGATGGGACACATGTCGATTTCCACCACACAGCTTTACGCGCAGGTGACGGACAAGAAGGTAGATGAGGATATGAAAGTTTTGAAGGCAAACGGGTTCAACGCAACAGCCAAACTTTGTGAAGAAGACTTCACTGTCGGAAAGAACAGGAAAAGGATAGCACGCACTACATGAAAATAAGAAAACGGAGAAACGCATATTCCATCGACAAGCCGTTTCTCCGCTTTATCACATTTTATTATACCCACCTCATATCTTCCCTGCACCGTTTATAGGCATCTTCCAATATTTTTTGGATATCAGACTCCTTGTAGAGAGCCTTGCCTTGTACAAGGTAATAAGGGATCACGCCGAGAGTGCGGTATTCCTGCAATGTCCGCCTGCTGACCCTCAGTATTTTGGAGAGCTCCTCATCCGTGAGGAAGCGTTCGCCATGAAATACGGATTTTGGAGCATCCTCCATTGCTGCGATTAACCGTTCCATATTTTCAAGTCCCTGAAACAGGACATCCACACGCGGGTCTTTCCGCTCTAAGAAATGATAGCTCATGATTTTCTTTTTAAGGGGTGATAATTCGATTCCAACATTTTTTTCACGTCGTCCGGCTTGAAGAAAATCTTGTGCTTGATACGCGAGAACGGCAGGATTCCCTTGTCACGGTACACCTGAAGAGTCTTTTTCGATATGCGCAATATCCCGCATACCTCCTGGTTGTCGATCCAGTTTTTCAAACCGGAGTCTTCCATCGGCCGGCATACTCCTGCCATCTTTTCCTCCAACTTACAGAAACGTGCCCGCAGTTCGTCAAACGTCTGTTTGTCTATACATACTATTTCCATAATCAATCGTTTTTGAGTTGCACATCCATCCGCTTTTTCAGTTTTGCAGGCAACACTTTCCCCTTCTGATTGAGGAAGGCTTCCACCTCGGAGGCCTTGTAATAGGTTCTCCCGTCAATCATATAATAGGTTACGTATCTTTTCTGGCGATAACGCGCCAGCGTGCGTTTGGTGACGCCGAGCAGCTGGCAAAGGTCGTAGTTGTCCAAAAGCGTGTCGCCTTCCAGACACTCCTTCAGCTTGTTCATCCGTTCCAGTGTACGGTCTATCCTGTCGAACCTCTCCATAATCTGATGAAGCATCACCTGGAAAGTTTCACGGTCTATCTGTATCATATTATAATCTGTTTTTTAGTGTAAATAATTGATTGGTTACACCTTGTCGCGCAACAGGTTATATAATGATATAGGCCAACGGCGTACCAATGTCACCGGATTTCACGGAACGGCATAGGTATTCCATTGAGATACAACGGAATAAAAAACGTCAAGGTAAAATCGGAGTTAAATAAAATCTTGCAAGATGCAAGGCTTTTTCGCAAAATGCGAGTTACTTCTTGCGAGGTTTGCGATAGATTAAACGACAGATGCCGTTGGAAAAAGAGGCTGTTTTATGCAACTGCCATTGCCGGGCAGGGTAAATGTCCAGTATGGAAATTCCTTGACCGATGGAATACGGCAGCAGGTAAACAATCAGTTCATCGACAAGATTATAATGAAAGAGTCCCCGGAGCAGTTCCAATGATTCAAGGTCACGGATTTCGGCAAGGTAGGTGAAGGAATCGTCCCTGCGGTCTTTCTCACAAAGCAGGTCCAGAATGGAATGGGGCAATATAAAGGCGGAACAGCGTTCCCGCCAACGGGGAAAACCGTTTTTATGGTTTATCACCCATTGCATTGACACATTGTCGTTGTCCGGCAGAAAGCCGTCCAGTGTCATCGCCGTTACTGCCTGTATTCTCGCCATGCCCGCTGTCTAAAAAGAAAAAGCGTGGTTGCCACGCACTCAGACAGAGGCTCTGGTAAGCCTAAAGGAGAACACGTAACACCACGCTATGCCGGAGCATAGCATAAGCATTACGCAATCATTCTCCTTTAACGTCGATTTACCAGATTTCTGTCCGAGAAGCTTGCGCTCTTATGTTATAATAGTCGGCAACTGCCTCATGGGCAATATACCGTCTCTTTCGTTATTTGGTTGCAAATGTACACATATTCAGTGACATTTCCACAAATTGCAATTGCCAAATTCATTTCAGTCCGTATTTCTTTATTTTCCTGTACAATGTTGCCGGGTTGATATTCAGCAACGCGGCGGCCTGTTCCCTGCGTCCGTTACAGGCTTTGAGAGCCCTTATAATGCTCTCTTTCTCCAAGGCTTCATCTTTCAGGGGCAGAACCGGAGATGCCGTCGGGACATCTTCATCCGGATGAATTCCGATATTCACCCCGTCCACGTCAAGCATCGGTGTCTCCGCGACAAGTACGGCACGTTTGATTCTATTTTGTAATTCGCGCACGTTGCCCGGCCATGAATAGGAGAGCAGTTCCCGTTTGGCATCATTCGTGAATCCCCGCGTTTCCCGTTTCAACTCCTTTGAGAAACGCTCACGGAAGAACTCCGCCAAAGGCAGGATGTCTTCCGGACATTCCGCCAATGAAGGCTGCCTGATTTCAAACTCATTCAAACGGTGGTACAGGTCTTCCCTGAACCGACCTTCCTTGATGGCCTTTGGCAGATCCTCATTCGTGGCGGTAATCACCCTCACGTCCGCGGTCCGTTCCCTGCCGCTCCCTATCGGGGTGTAGGTGTTTTCTTGTAACACCCGAAGCAACAGGGATTGGAGCTCATACGACATGGTACCTATCTCATCCAGAAATAGTGTTCCGCCTTTCGCCATGTCGAAATAGCCGTTCTTGGCAGTGTCGGCACCGGTGAACGCCCCTTTCTCGTGACCGAAAAACAGCGAGGCAGCCAGTCCACGCGGCAATGCCCCGCAGTTGACCGCGATGAAAGGGGTATTCCAGCGGTCGCTGTTGCAGTGGATGGTCTGCGCCACCGATTCCTTTCCGGTCCCGTTGGCACCGAGTATCATCACGGACATGTCGGACGGAGCGACCAGCCTGGCGAATTTCTCCACTTGCAGTATTCCGGGGCTTGTGCGGTGGAACAGCGCTTTCTCTTTCTTCCGTACCGTGGCTATCGGCCGGAACACTTCCTCCGCCAGTTCCAGCAGGTGTTCCCTGTGTACAGGCTTGGGCAGGTAATCCATGGCTCCCAGTTTGATGGTATATACCACATCCGGCACGGATACGTATTCGGTGGTGATAATAAACGGGATGTCCTTTCTCTCTTTATGCAACCATTTCAGAAGGGAGATTCCGTCCCCTTCCGGCAAACGCACATCCGACAATATCAGGTCGAATTGCGTCTTGCGTATCAATGCGCGGGCTATCGGCTCGCTCATGGCTGTCATTACGTCATAGCCGGCCTGGGAGAACCAGTCCTTTTGCATTTGCGACAGGCTCATGTTGTCTTCAACTATCAGTATCTTCCGTTTCATTCATTTGCCTTTTTATTTCTTCCTCCGCTTCCGCGATAAGCGTGGAGGTATAATTTATAATCTGCCGGGTCTGTTCTTTGAACGCACCGTCGTCTTGCGTGCCGTCCTTCAATAAGGTGCGGTATGCCATTAGCCTATCGCCTGTATGCAATAAATCCCACGACGATTGCATACGGTGCGCCGCTTCACGCATTTTTATCCGGTCATTGTTTTTCATTGCACTTTCGAGTTCCTCCCGGTCTTTTTCCGATTGGGCAACGAAAGAACAAAGCAGCGTCATGCCATCGCTGACTTCTGACAGCATGGTGCTGAAATCAATTCCCGGCTTTTCATCCGCTTGTTGCTTTTTTATGGCGGAAATAAGGCTGAGCAGTTCCGAGGATGAGAATGGCTTATAGATACAATCGGTGAAGCCTGTATTCAGGAAGGCCTCCTTGTCCCTGTCTCCACGTGCTGTCATGGCGATAACGGGTATCGTGTGGGAGTTGCCTATATTCGAGTTGCGCAACAGGGCCAGCAAATCAAATCCGTTTGTACCCGGCATTTGTATGTCCGACAACAACAGGTCATAGTCTTGGTTACGCATCGCCTTTACCACTTCCTTAGCGGTAGCGCAGGTTTTACAATTGACCCCGTTACGTTCCAGCATTTCTTTTACTATATTCAAAAGCATCGGATCATCGTCAATGACCAAAATGTTTTGAGGAAGATTATCGGAGTGTGGGGATATAATGTTTTCATCTTCTATCAACTTATCCGTCGTAGGCAAGGGCAAGGTTACACAGAAAGTACTGCCACTACCGACTTTGCTTGAAACTGTTATTGTTCCGCCAAGCAAGTCAACGAGTCCTTTCGTTATCGGCAGCCCCAATCCAAAACCGTCGGTATTCGTTTCGGACGCAAGCCGTTCAAACGGACGAAATATACGAGATAACATGATTTCATTCATGCCTATTCCGGTATCCTTTACCTCCAAGTATAAGTGTCCATCACTATAACGGGCATTGAAGCTGATTGTGCCGGATTCTGTAAACTTGACGGCATTAGTCAACAGGTTGTCTACGATCTGTGCGATGCGGTCCATATCACCGAGAAGTTTTACACCGGTATTATCGAATTGATGATCAAACAGGATGCCTTTGTTGTTTACTATATGGGAGAAACCGGAAACGGTACGCCCCAACAAGTCATCCAGGTTGAAAGGGACATCGTTCCGTGTTTCCTTGGCCTCGTTCAGGCGATATACATCCAACAGGTTGTTAAGCAGGTGAGTAATATGTCGGCATACTATTTTTATATTGTTCAGATGGTTGTCCCTGCGTTTCTTATCGCGGGTATCCATTGCCAGCTCGGCGCTGCCACCTATGACGTTCAACGGGGCACGAATATCATGTGATATGGTCAGGATAATATTTTTACGCATTTCCAGCAATGAGATATTCTGCTTTATTGTATCTTCCAACCGCTTACGGTTTTTCTCCTTTTCCCGGATATCACGTTGGATAATCAAATAAGATATTATTAGAAGGATGATGGCACTTACAATCAACCCGGTCACGATTACTACCGAGCGTTCGTATGATTCCTTAACATGCGACTCCTTGCTCAGAAACGCCTTCTGTGACTGCTCGTCCAAATATTGAATCAAAGCATATAGTTTACGGTTTAACTCCCTGTTTTGAATGCGCAGGCTGTCCGTATAATTATTTATCTGCTGCTGGCGCGAGATCAGCTGTTCATTCAAGGAATGAAGCGGGTTGGAAGGAAGTGGAACCTGTATGGTTTCCTTGGCTCCAAAGAATCCTGCAATGCCTTTCTTCTTACGGGTGACAGAGCGGACTCCTTTTGCCTGCTCAACAATGGCAGGCTCTTGTTCCTGCAACAGACTGTCCTGCCGTTGGAATGCCTGCATGGTATTGAACAGATGTTTTTCTTTATTTTCCAATAAAAGACGGAGCGTGTCAATAGGTTCGGACGGAGTAAATTCTTTATAGTTTCCCTGTAGAGACAATAAAAGGCTATCAACTTTCTGCCGTCGCAACCGATACCTTTTGTAATCTTCCTCGTCCCATGTAATGGCAGATTCTCCCAAAGTGGCAAGGACTGTAATATGCCGGTGGGCCGCGTTTATGGTTTGATTTGCCTCACGAATCTCAATCATATCCTCTTCAATCTTATCAACTCTGTTTCGCTCATGGAACATGATAGCAGCCATACTTCCAATGACTGCTATCAATATAATGTAGCCTAAAAGTATTCTATGTTGAAGTAGTAATTTTATTTTAATGATTGCATTATTCTTATCTGTATTTATTTCACAATTAAAACTAACTCTATGCACGATTCGCATGTGAGTTTCTTATAATCATTTTGTATTAAAGAGAAGAACTTAAATAAATAATAAATACAACCCGTTGGCGGAATTGAATTAGCGTATATTTAACTCTGCCAATGGGTGTGCCATTTTTATAGTTAATATATTGCAAGATTGTAAGTACGCTAACCTTCCCGATAATCCGAGTAAACAATCTGTCAGTGCCTTTTGCGTAATTTCTCGTAATCATGAATTAGTCACAAAGTTGTGAAAATAGTGTCTCTATCCCTTTCCTGGCTTTTATGAAAGTCGGAAATGTCGCTTTCCGGTCTTTCTGGTTGGCTCTGTATGGCACTTCCAGCCTGATATGGGCTGTCTCAAACAAATCCAATTATACCTGTGTGCTTATATATCCTCTGCCACCAATTAATGTGCAATTACTGTAGTCAATCTTTACATCCTTTAGGTAATGAATATCATGTACGCTTACCTTGGTAAGGTCAAAGGAGTGGATGACTCCACTTAACCCACAGACTACATGCAGGTTATATCCGTAATAATACATTCCTTGCGATGCGCAGTAACCGATTGACGGTGCTTTTCAAAATCCTTCTTTCCCATGCTGCAACGTTTGGAACGAGACGGACGGCATACTTCTATAGGCTTTGAATCAATGCAGAAACAGCCTTCACCTCCATCTATCTCATCAGCCATTCTATCACGCAGTTTATTACACAAGGATGAAGTGATTTTACGTCGGTCATTGTATTGCCTGCGGGATATAAGATTGGGTATTCTATTTCTACACTCCTGCAATTTTGCAAACAGTAATGACTCACTATCAATACCGATAGCTTCTGAGGCCATATTCAATGCTACAACTTCAAGGTCTGAGAATCCGGAAACAACTCCTCTTCTTGGTACATTTCCTGATTCATTGACTAAATTACCGGATACTGGCTTATATATGTCAAGAAATTTTGCGAATATTGTATATAGGCTGTACATACGATGATTGTAAATCAATAGTTTGGTCACTTCTAATTTGCTAAATATTAATAATACGTACAACTTTCTATACATTTTTTTACGTTTTAATTCTGTCAACGGGTTAGAAAAAATAGCATATTTTGGAGTAGCTGGTATGGGTTGGCAGTGTAGTGGTAACATTTATTTTCGCATAGTAAATTCATATATAATAAATACACAACCACACCTACGCATACTCCTCAATTAGCAATAGGTGTGGTTGAATTTCTGAAAGGATAAGTAATGTTTATCTACTTACGATTTCCACCACGTAAGGCTCATTACGTCCTTCCATCTGAATATTTATCTTCATTTTTCCTGCTTTGCGAGTTGATTGTACCACAATCAACGCTTTACCAAAATATGTGTCTAGTTCTTTAGTCCAGAATCTATCGTGTTTCAATCGACGCACATCACCATTATCAAGAGCGAGAAATTTCCCTTCTCCATCTACAGTAACAGTCAATTTACGGTCATCAGTTTGTACAAGGTTGCCATCTTCATCTTCAAGGTGAATAGCAATATGACAAATATCTTCTCCATCAGCCCTTAGAATGGTACGGTCGGGAATGATAACGGCTTTTGACGTCGCTTTTGTTGTTACAATAGAATAAGAAGCAACTTCTTTATCTCCATTATAACCCTTTGCTTCCAATTTGCCGGGATTGTATGGCAAATACCAAATAATGGTATTGTTGGTAAAGTCAGCGGTCTTTTGCCTACCCATCGATTTATCATTGTAAAAAAGTTCTACACTCTCACAGTTAGTTGTTGTTCGTAGTTCCATAATCTGCCCGATATAACTATCGGGAAAATTCCAATGCGAAGCCATTCTTAGCCATTGCCATAGGTCACGTCCCGGGTCTAAGTCTAACGATGCATCAATAACGGATAATCCTACTACCGGTTTGTCATTCCACATTGCACGATGATAAATAGCACGGGGTTTTTCGTTCATACATACATCGAACAGCCCATTAGGCCAACCTTTGCTGGGCCATACAGCTTCGCCAAGATAATCAACGCCAGACCAGATAAAGCCTCCGGCAATAAAATCATTTTCCGCTACAATATTCCAGGGGTTATAAGGAGTATAACTGCGGAAGTTCCCTTCTTCACCACTAAAATAGGGTAATTCTTCGGATACAAGACAAATGCGTTCCGAATATTCTTTCTTTTCTGAAAGCATACGAGCCTCAAGATAATTGTAACCAATCACTTCAGCTACTCCTGCAAATTCTGTTTTATGTTTATTTTGAACTGCCATTGTTGCAGGACGGGTAGGTTCTAATTTTTGTACAAATTCCTGCATCATTTTAGCACGAGGAACTGTGACTGACAAATCATCCCAGCAAGCTTCCGCCACTTCATTTCCATAACTCCACAGGATAATAGACGGGTGATTTCGATCCCGGATAATCATATTACCAAGATCTTTCTTCCACCATTCATCATAATGTTTCTCATAATAACCTGATCTCCATTTATCGAATGCTTCGTCAATTACAACAAACCCCATACGATCGCACATATCCAGAAATTCTGGTGTCGGCTGATTATGAGCACAGCGTATGGCATTACAACCATATTCTTTTAGGATTTTCAACCGCCGTTCATCTACCTTATCGGGGACAGCGACCCCCATACTACCGGCATCCTGATGTAAACACAGACCTTTTAATTTTATATGTTTACCATTTAGAAAAAAACCTTTGTCTTTATCGAACTTAATTGTACGGACACCAAAAGGTGTGGCATAAACATCGACTACTTTATTCCCGACTTTTACTGTTGTTTCCATCGTGTATAGAACAGGCGTCTCAATTGACCAAAGTTCAGGTTTCGAGAGAGAGAATGATTGCTCTATGTTTGTTGAATCGTTTCTGTTCAGTATAATTTTTCCCACCTTACTTTTTGCTATTTCCTTGCCTGATGTGTTCAAAACACGATGAGAAACACTCACATTTTGTTCTTTTACATCATCATTTTTTAAGGTAGTTACAATCTTTACATCAGCTTTTTCAATTGAAACGGAAGGAGTGGTAATATATGTTCCATAGGTGGACACATGTATCGGATTGACTACTTGTAACCACACATGGCGGTAGATACCCGAGCCGGTGTACCAACGGGCACTTTTTCCGGTACGGTCTACACGCACAGCAATAACGTTTTCTTCATTAAATTTCAGATATGGTGTTAAATCGTACTCAATGCTACTATATCCGTAAGGATGAAATCCAAGGTGATGTCCGTTTATATAAACATCGCTTTGATGCATAATACCATCAAATAGAATTGATACCTTTTTATCTTGATAAGATGTAGGAACTGTGAAACTCTTCCTATACCATCCTATACCTCCGGGGATGAAGGCAGATGCTCCACCTACTGATTTGTCGAACTTTAATTTTATACTCCAATCGTGAGGAACTTGTATATTTTCCCAATGAGTATCAATAAAGCTCTTTTGTGCATATTCTTTCTTGTCGTCCAGAATGAACTTCCAGTCGAAGTCGAATTTTTCTTTTAATCGGACTTTATCTTGCGCTGTTACATGATTCATACAAAGGAGCATTACCCCTAATATAATATATTTCATACTTAGCTTATTTATGGATGTTCCAATAATACAAATCAATAGACCTGCATCTCATCAATGTGACAATCGCTCAAGTAATAAGCTGCACGATTAATGCGCGTCACGTTACTATCCGATTCCACTCTGACCTCATTGTTTGTTCCACTTTTCAGGTTTACTTTCAATGTGGCATATTGGTAATTATTATACGAACCTGTGGGTTTCAATCGCACTATGGATTGCTCTCCATTTACTCTAATAATAAGCTTCGGCTCTTTATCACCACCATACGAATACCGGATACGAATGGTTCTCTCTCCGCCGGATTGACCATCAACATGATTGAATTGGACATATGCTCCTCTTACTGAAGGAAACTTGACGTAACCGTTACCTGCAAAACCTATTCCTTCATCTTCAGATAATACTTTCCCGGCAACACATGCATCAGCAAATTCGGCTTGATAAGTTTTAGCATCAATTTTTCCGGTATTATCACACACAAGACGAATGGTCGTTCCTTTTCCAATTTCTAAAACAATTGGTTGCCTATTTTCGGATGTGTTGAAATCCATTTTCCCCTCGACGTCCCATTGGTTTTCATCGTTGAACCGACCATAGGTAGCCTCAGTAATTTTAATTCCGGCCGGAATGGTGAATGCACCACCTTTGGTACTCATCAACAGAATTTCATTTTTACTACGGATGATACTAATACCTTGTGAAGTTGGATATGAAGGTGTAAATCCTATCCCTTCATTGCTTACTGATAAATCTGAATCGGTACCCTTCCAGTTGTGAACAAACAGTCCGTACCCGTTAGCATTGAGAGCAATGTCGGTTGGAGCACTTCTTAATATTTTATTTACTAAACGCACATCTTCTATATGAGCAGCATTTACTTTCACACCATTACCTTCTCGAATATATAGCCCCGAAGCATCGTAATAATTGAATGCATTGTTACCAGAAAGTGCCGCTAGGTGCATTTGTGCGGAATACGGACGTTCCGAGTTTGTTTCCATAATCATACGGTAGTTTTTACCATCATAGGGAACATTGCTTCGCATGCTGGTGATGAATGATTCGGACGACGGGAAATGATGACTATATGTGTCAATCCCTACAAAATCGATGTTTGTGCCTTCGGGTGTATTACGTAATCTTTCGTTTTCGAATACACGAGGATATATTTCCCAGAATACGCAGTTGGTACGTGTCCACACCACATAATCAGAGTTTTTAACTGCACTGGCAACATGACTCAAGTATGAATTAACCGTTTCATTACTATAAGGTTTGTGCATTCCTGTTACTTCATTCCCGATCTGTACCCCAATTAACGGATGTTTGGTACCGTTGTTTTTATCCCATTCGGCAATATGCGCCATAACCGCTCCCAGCACATATGTCTCCCTATCTCGCAGTCGATTATCTTCCAAATCCATGGAATAAGGTGTTTCACGAATAGTAAATTCACTTGCCGTTTCACTGAAACCTTCTACTTTTCGGTCAGACCAGTTAGGAGCACCATAGGAGGGTGCATAGAGTACATAGTCAGGAGTGCGTAGATGCACCGGTTCTGTTTTCGAACGACTCAACCACTGTACATGGCCTCCACTGTTTGTCCCAAACCAAAGCATTTCCATTTTCATATTATATTTATTCATCAGAGAGAGGTATTCGTCCAGAATGGTCCAATCGAATCGGTCTTTCTCCGGCTCAACTTCATACCAGTGTACCGGAATGGATACTGTGTTGAATCCGTCAGAAGCTAAAGCAGCAATCATTTCTTCACGTGCCTTTGCTGGCCATTTTTCGGAATGACGCATTAAATCCATTCTTACTTGTACATTTGTCATGTAGAAAGGTTTTCCATCTACACGAAGTACATATTTCTGAGAACCGTCCAGACTGGTATCTACATAAGAGATGACATGTTGGTTTTTTAACTGTTTCTTTTTACCTTTTTGAGCAAAAACCGATGGTCCTGCCATAACCATAATCAACATGACGAATAGCATGCGTTGGCTCCAAATGTTTTTCCTTTCTTTACTTTTCATTTTATATCAAATATATATGTTTCTGATATTACGAATTCAGTATATTCTTAAGTATAGCCACAAAATTGAGTTTCTGTGCAAAAGTAGTTGGATTGTACTATACCGACAGCCACATATTAAGCATTTAGGGGGAATAAATTCGTCGGGGTGTAGAATTTCCGTATATTTTTACCCTTTGCATAATATGAATCGCTATATGATGAATCTGTTACCTCTGATTTGCTATACACCTCATATATTTGCATGCATATAAAGTCTAATGGTAACAAATGGAATTACTATAAATTAAATTTAAAATTATCATGAAAAAAAAGTTATTGGTATATCACTTATACCTTGTAATCCTTTCTTGTATCTTATTTTCTTCTTGTAATACGCAAGAGGTTACCTTTAAGTCGGTGCAAGTGCAAGCTCCTTTTCCAATGGAGCCTATTAAGGAATGCATATTTCCTGAAAGAGACTTTTCGATTGTAGACTATGGTGCTGTCGAAGGAGGAAAACAAAAAAACACCGAAGCTATTGCTAAAGCAATTGATGCATGCAATAAAGCTGGAGGCGGGCGTGTTGTAATTCCGGCAGGGGAATGGCTTACGGGATCTATCCATTTCAAAAGTAATGTAAACCTTCATTTAGCGGAAAATGCAATTGTTCGTTTCACTGATGATCCGGCAGACTACTTACCCGCAGTGATGACGTCATGGGAAGGTATGGAATGTTATAACTATTCACCTCTCCTTTATGCATTTGAGTGTGAAAACATTGCTATAACCGGAAAAGGGTTATTAAAACCACACATGGGATTGTGGAAAGTATGGTTCAAACGCCCTCCGGCACATATGGAAGCATTGAAAGAACTCTATACAATGGCATCGACGGATGTGCCTGTTGAGCAACGTCAGATGGCTAAAGGTGAAAATAATCTTCGTCCACATCTCATTCAATTCAATCGTTGCAAAAATGTTTTACTTGACGGTTTCCATATCGAAGAAAGTCCATTTTGGACAATCCACATGTATCTGGTAGACGGTGGTATCGCTCGTAATCTGAATGTTAAAGCGATGGGGCACAATAATGATGGTATTGATTTGGAGATGACACGCAACTTCCTTATTGAAGACTGTGTATTTGAACAGGGGGACGATGCTGTTGTTATTAAATCGGGACGTAATCAAGATGCATGGAGATTGAACACACCAACGGAAAATATTGTAGTACGTAATTGTTTGGTTTTAGCCGGACAAACTTTATTGGGAGTCGGTAGTGAAATTTCGGGCGGCGTTCGTAATATTTACATGCACGATTGTGAGGCTCCTAACAATGTACACCGATTATTCTTCATTAAAACGAACCATCGTCGTGGTGCATTTGTCGAAAATGTATATATGGAGAAAATAAAAACCGGAGCTACATTACGTGTCATGGAAATAGACATGAACGTATTATACCAATGGAGGACATTGGTTCCTACCTATGAAGAACGTATCACACGTATTGAAAATATTCATATGATTGATATCGATTGTAAGTCGGCTAAGATGATTTACGATTTAAAAGGTGATCATAAATTACCGGTAAAAGATATAGAATTAAGGAATATCCATGTCGGTGTATTGGTAGATAGTCTGAAGCATGTAGAGAATGTGGAAAATATCGTAGCAGAAAATATTACTTTCGATGAACAGAATGCCGATGCGCTTAAAGAACTTGACAGATTTTTGAAGAATAAATAAATTAAACACGTTATAAATCAAATAGGAGGAGCGGTAAGCGTTCCTCCTATTTTTGTTCTCAGAGAGTTAGTACTTATTTGAATTGGAAATAATTCTTTGTGTTGTAATAACTAATATTTTCAATCACTTGAGCGATAAAAGGCAGTTCACTTGCCGGAAGCTCACCATTTTCTATATCATTGCCCAGAAGATTACAGAGTGTACGTCGGAAATATTCATGACGCGGATAAGAAAGGAAACCCCGAAAATCGATCAACATTCCGACAAAACGACTCAAAAGACCAAGTAATGATAGAGCATTCATTTGTTTTCCCATCCCATTTTTCTGATCGAGAAACCACCAGCCGGAACTGAATTGAATCTTACCAGGGGTTATTCCATCCTAAAAATTTCCAAGCATAGTAGCAATCACATCGTTGGCATACGGATTCAGATTATAGAGAATTGTTTTTGTTAGTTTGCATTGTTATTGAGATGATCAAGGAAGCGAGACAGCAACTTTGCGGTATTGAATTCGCCAATAGAATCAAAGCCTGTATCCAGGCCAAGTTTCTTAAACATGCGGGTGTTATTGTTACGTATTGCCCCATAATGAGATGTTGTACACAGCCTTTTTCCCGATCCATTTCCCTGAAAATAGTCAACATTGCTGATTTGAATTTAAGGATTTCTTCTTCCATACACCTTATTGGAAATAGACTGAATTTCATCATCAGTATAGTCCTCAGCATAGAACTCTTCAATACCGTGATCAGAAAGCCGACAACCATTGTCGGCAAAAATCATATCGACAGCGAAGGCTACTATCATCGAAAGGACTGACATATATATCACTTACCTCCGATAAAGTTTCTACATAGGAACGAAAAGTTGCAGGGACTTCTACTGACATTGCTTTATCCGGACGCCAAATCGGAAACATTTTGATATCGAAACCTGATTCGCGGGTTTGCTTATGATACTCCAATGAGTCGATAGGGTCATCGGTAGTACATACAACTTCCACATTATACCGTCTCATCATGCCACGGGATGGTCAGGCTGGGCAAGTTTTTCGTTACATTCATCGTATATTTCACGAGCGGTTTTGAAATTTAGTATTTTGTTGATACCAAATGCTGTTTTAAGTTCCAGGTATGTCCAATGGTAGGGAGGATTTCGCATGGTGTAGGGAACAGTCTCCACCCATTTTTCAAATTTCTCCCAATCAGTAGTATCTTCACCAGTGCAGAATTTTTCATTGATACCATTAGTACGCACCGCTCTCCATTTATAATGGTCGCCTCCCAGCCAGATTTCAGTAATTGAACGAAATTTATAATCATCTGCAACCATTTGAGATATGAGATGGCAATGATAATCAATAATTGGCATTTTTGCTGCATGATTGTGATGCAATTCCTGCGCTACAGTAGTATTAAGCAGGAAATTTTCATCCATAAAAGTCTCCATATTATGTCTTATTTATATTGTTACTTATTAGAAATAAAAATGTTACCTATAGTGTTACTCCGGTTTTGAAGATGGCTATTTCTCTGTAATTATTTAGTTCGTTATTAACCAATTTTCCGCTTACAACATCAATCAAAAATGAGATAAATTCTTTGCTAAGAGAATGCATTGTTTTACTTTCGAGTAGCACTCCGGCATTAAAATCAATCCAATTAGGTTTACGACTAAACAAATCGCTATTCGTGGAGATTTTGACTGTCGGGACGAAAGTACCGAATGGTGTTCCCCGCCCGGTTGTAAAAAGCACGATATGGCAACCTGCAGCAGCAAGTGCAGTACTGGCTACAAGATCGTTTCCCGGAGCACTTAGGAGATTCAACCCTTTAGTAACCAAACGTTCACCATATTCTAATACATTCCGTACCGTTGAAGTTCCTGCTTTTTGTGTACAGCCCAGAGATTTCTCTTCCAGAGTGGAAATTCCACCAGCCTTATTGCCGGGAGAAGGATTCTCGTAAATAGCCTGTTTGTTTTCGATAAAATACGATTTGAAATTATTAATAAGGTGCACTGTTCTTTCAAAAACGGCTTCGGACTCGCAACGGTTCATCAAAATAGTTTCTGCTCCGAACATCTCCGGCACTTCGGTAAGTACGGCTGTCCCTCCTTGAGCTACTAAATAGTCGGAAAAGACACCCAATAATGGATTAGCGGTTATTCCTGAGAAACCATCAGAACCGCCGCATTTTAATCCGATTTTTAATTCACTCATAGGTATTTCAATTCGTTGGTCTGTTGAAGCAATGCAATAGAGTTCCCGTAAGATCTGCATTCCTGTTTCAATTTCGTCATCAACATATTGGGTTTCCATAAAGCGAATACGTTGGGCATCATAGTCACCAAGCATTTCTCGAAATTCACTGATTTGATTATTTTCACAACCAAGACCGACAATTAATACCGCTCCGACGTTCGGATGCAATACCATATCACGGAGTATTTTGCGAGTATTCTCATGGTCTCTGCCTAATTGAGAGCAACCGTAATTATGCGGAAATGAAACAATCGCGTCCACACCTTTGCCTCGTGTCTCTTTTTGAAGTTCGGATGCCAATTGTCCCACAATCCCGTTTACACATCCTACGGTAGGAATAATCCATATTTCATTCCTTATACCAACATCTCCGTTCTTTCTGCGATATCCCAGAAAAGAGAGACTTTCAAATGATAATGGTTTTGGCACGGTTTGAGGAGTATATGTATATTCCTGCAAGCCTTCCAGATTCGTCCGGATATTTTTCTCGTTAACCCATGAACCTTTACGGATAAACTCCCGTGCATGTCCGATCGGATAACCGTACTTAACAATACGCGTACCCGGCTGAAAATCCTGCAAAGCGACTTTATGTCCGGCAGGAATGTCTTCTTCAATCTCCAGACTGAACCCATCAAGCAATACTTGCTCTCCTTTCATCAGTTTATCCACAGCAACGATCACATTGTCCTCTGGATTGATATGAATATATTTCTGCATCACAAAATCTCCTTTACAACAGCAAGCATTCCTTTTTCATCAATATCACCCAGATAAGTCGAAACCATGTCGAGCAGTCCGGGAATCTTGTTAAGGTCTTCTCCCCAGATAGCCGTAGCGCCCAATACACCTTCGGCGACGTCCCGAATACTGCCTCTTGTCCAAAGATCATCCAATAGTTTCAATATCTCAGTGGCATCGTTAGGCTCTGATTTTTTTCCATCCGCACGTACATATTCCTCATAATAGGTAATAATGGCAGCCAATCCTAAAACAAGGCCTTTAGGCAGTTCTCCCTTCCGATCAAGATACGTTTTCAATCCGGGCAAATCACGCGTCTTATATTTGGGAAAAGAATTTAGCATGATCGAAACCACCGAATGATCCACAAATGGATTATTGAACCGTTCCAGGACATCATTAGCATAGGTTTCCAGTTCGTCTTTCGACAGGTCGAGTGTCTCCATCAATTCGTCAAACATAACCTTACGGATAAACTTACCGATGACTTCGTGCCGGCAGGCATCGCGTACAATATCAATGCAGGATAACCAAGAGACCGGCGAAAGGACTGTATGCGGTCCGTTCAGCAAGGTTACTTTTCTTTCATGATAAGGAGCTTCACTGGGAACGAAAAGCACATTCAAACCGGCTTTATCGGCAGGAAACTCTTCTGCCAATGAAGCGGGACCTTCAATTACCCACAAATGAAAGACCTCAGCCTGTACTATCAGATTGTCGTTATATTGCAGTTTTTCTTTAATGGCATCAATTTCTTTTTTTGGAAAACCTGGAACAATCCGGTCAACCAACGTGGAATATACCGGACATGCTTCATTTAACCAGTTTTCAAATTCATCGCCTAACTCCCATAAGTCGATATATTGAGAGATAGCTTCTTTCAGCCTGTGACCGTTATGGAATATCAATTCGCAGGGAAAGATGATAAGACCTTTGGCTTTATCGCCATTAAATGTTTTAAAGCGGTGATAGAGTAACTGAACCAGTTTTCCCGGATAAGAGGAAGCCGGCTTATCTTCTAAATTGCATGTAGGATCAAAGACAATGCCTGCCTCCGTAGTGTTGGAAATCACAAACCGCATTTCCGGTTGTTCAGCCAGTTTGAGGTATGCATCAAAATCCTGATAGGGATTCAATGCCCGGCTGATCACATCGATCATCGTCAGGCTGTTTACTTTTTCTCCTTTTTCCAGCCCCTGGAGATTTACATGATACAAACAATCCTGTTTATTCAATAGGTCTACCATACCCCGTTCTATGGGTTGAACAACAACAACACTGCTGTTAAAGTCTGTCAATCGGTTCATTTCTCCTATCATCCAGTCTGCAAAAGCACGTAGAAAGTTTCCTTCTCCGAATTGAATGATACGTTCGGGACGTATTATTCGTTTTACTGTTTTTTTACTTAATTCCTTCATATTCTATTTCTATATAAAAAATCCCGTTAAATAATTTATAAATAATAGCGCTTCCTCTCCTTTCGGAGAGGAAGCACCTACCTAATCAACCTTAAAAATGATATCCTGAAAATCTAACATTCATATTTATTTTTCTGCTGATTGATTTTCCTCTGTCGGCCAGTACGGATTCTGGTAGATGGGAGAATTGGCAACTGATTGCCCATCAGGCGAAGTTATCATAAATTGATCAATACGAATTGGATGTAAATAATGTGCCATTTTCCATGTAAAACCGTTATAGCCTAATACCCCAGCTCCTTTTCGTAATGGACGAAGATATTCGCTATCATCTTTTGATGATACATTTGCCTTAGACGAACCATCGGATATTAATGTTGAATTTCCGTCTTTATCAACATACCAATTTTCCATGGGTGTATTCCACAAATGTATTCCTTCAGGAATGTAGGACTTGGTGATTAACTGATCCATAGCTCTCCAACGACACAAATCCATATAACGTAATCCTTCAGATATGAATTCGCTACGTCTTTCACGACGGATGTTATACAATGTTGCATCCGTCAAAACTTTCCCTGCCGAATAAGCACCAAAGTCATTTTCTGCTTCTTTCATCATATCAGTAGCAGATATGGTTTTGTCGATGTTATCATCTACTAAGGCACGACAACGAAGTATTTGCCAGTATTCACGTGCATTTCCGTCAAGTGAACCCGTTTTTTCATATGAGGCTTCCATATAATTAAGTAAAGCTTCGGCTGCCCGATAGATAGGGAACGAAGAGTAATCTTTATTCTGTACAAGGTATTTGCTATCCCATTTTCCACCTTTTCTTAAAGCATATCCGGTAACATATAAGTATTGTCCCGAACTACTAATAATTTGAGGAACTGGTTCATCTTTCCAAGCGTTGGTCGGAATACTTATGGTCGTTTCAATGCAGTACAATTGTCCGGGTTCTTTTAAAAATAAAGACAAGCGTGAGTCTCTATTTTCACGCACATTCTTAATCTCCTTATCACCCATGTAATAGCCATCGCCATCAGCATAGGATCCATGAGTATAAACAGGAGTGCCATCTGCCATTAGGAAATTTTGAACATAACTTCGAGTTACTCCTATACCAAAATTCCCTTGATTAGTTGCCAGTCCTAAATCATGTCCATTAACCCCTTGAACATATTGTTTCCATAATAATACCTCTTTCACATCCGATAAATTATCCTTACTGAACATTTCGAAGTATGGATTAGGTGTTTTAAGTTCATCCTTCGTTTGTGGAATTTTGCCTGTATTGGAGGCCAAACTGTTTTTATATTTATCAGCAACTTCTTTTGAGGCTGACATGGCTTGTTCCAGAAACCATTCTATTTCTCCATCGATACTTCCGGTCGGGAATTGATAATTTGCATTGTAATCTTTGGTTTTTCCGGGCCAACCATCTCCGTTGGGAACAAAAGCAGTACCTTTGAAATATTTAAGCCAAGTTCCTTCAAACAAAGCAACACGTGATTTCATTAATAAAGCAACATCCCTATTAACACGAGTTTTGACCATATCTTTATCTTTCATAAACTCTGCTGCCTTATCTAATTCAGAAAGAATAAATCTGGCTACTTCATTGCGAGGACTACGTTTACTTGCCTCTGTTAGTATTTCCATATCATCCTTCAGGGGTTCTGTGATAATAGGATAATCACCAAATTTTCTGTAACGGTTAAAATATTCTAATGCCCGCAGAAAATGCATTTCGCCTATATAGTGCTTTATATCTGCCAAATTGCCTTCGATCGTGTTTTGAGAGCCGTTTAAATCTTCTCCATACTTAGGCTGAACGTTTGCAAAGAAAAAATTAAGATGATAAAGATTCGAAAATGACCAATCTCCACTATTTTGGGGAACACGCCATTCGCCTTCAGAGAAATGAGACGGAGGTGTCTGCCCAATTTGATTGTCAGTACCATTATCATAACTATATACGCCGTATGAATTACTTGTACCTGAACTGGCAGGCAAAATACTTGGATACAATTTATCTGCGTAAGCTTGCAATTGAGATGCATTCTTAAAATAACCTTCGGGAGATAAGTTTGATAAAGGCTCCCTATCGAGGAAATCATTACAGGCAGTAAAACTACCTATTAACAACACCGTCAATAATATATGAATATACTTTTTCATTGTTTGACAATATTAAAGAGTTACACTTAAACCAAATGACCATGTTCTTGATAAGGGGTAGGTATTACCACCTGCTACACCGGTAGCGGTTTCTGGGTCAAAAATATCAGATAGAGAAGTAAATGTCAGCAAGTTTTCACCTGAAACATACACACGGCATTTGGATATACCAATTTTATGCATCCATGTCGATGGTAATGAATAGCCTATTTGAAGATTCTTTAGACGCATATATCCGGCATCTTGCATATAGCGGGTTTGCGTTTTTTGGTTTTTCGCACCATAAGTATTCCCATCAGAATTCGATGAAAAAATGGGGCGAGGATAATATGAATCTAAATTTGCAGGAATTTCGTGACCATCAAGTCCTATCGGATTGGCGCGAAAATAATCGTTATGCTGCTCCAATCCTAATGTGTGCCATTTACTGTATCCTCCACGAACTCCCCAGAAATAATTGGAACCTCCCGGCCAAAAATCCTTTTTCAATACACCTTGTAGAAAACAACGGAAGTCAAATCCTTTCCAATCGGCAGTCAAATCAATACCGTAAAAATAATGAGAATAAGAATCTCCGAGAATTTTCAAATCACCATGATCATCCCAAGTTCTTGAACCGCCACCAACTATACCATCACCGTTTATATCTTTATACATGATATCCCCTGCAGCCCATTGAGATCCAAGTTGGCTTTGGCCTTGCAATGGAGTTGAAGGAGCAACCCCGTGGTGTCTTTCGTAATTTCTATCTAACTGTTCTAAGTGAGCACGCATTTCTTCATCGGATCGAGCAATCCCTATGGTTTCGTAACCCCAGATAAGACCATCTTTTTTACCAGCCATATAACTATCGATTGAACCGGATTTGTTGCCAGGATAGCTGTCGATATAAGTAACCTGATCTGACAGAGATGCTGAAATTCCATAACCAAGCCCATTCTTTAGACGGTCTTTCCATGAAACAGAGACTTCCCACCCACGTGTTTGTAAGTCGCAGTTATTGACCTTCGGAGGATTAAGTCCTAAAGTAATAGGTAGTTGTGGAGCAGGTCCCACCATATCCTTAGTATAACGTATAAAATAGTCGAACGCTCCGGTAAGGCGATTATTGAATAACCCATAATCAAGACCAAAATTATAAGAGCTTACAGATTCCCATGTAAGTTCTGTGCTGATTAATGAACCCACTTGTGCCGTATTAGGTTTTACTCCTTCTTGTAACCATGAACCAGCACCAGGAGAATAGGTCATCTTTCGATAAGTCGGATAATAATCAGTTGTATTTTGATTCCCTAATTTACCATAGGAAAAACGTAGTTTCAGATGATTAACTGTATTTGATAAAGATTCGAAAAACTTTTCTTGAGCAATATTCCAACCTAAAGAAAATGAAGGTGATATTTGCCAACGACTTTCCCTACGGAAACGCGATGAACCATCATAACGCATATTTACTTCTAACAGATAACGACCGTCATAATCGTAATTCAACCTACCATAGAATCCGGCTGCGGCCCAATCCTTACTGTCGCCCGTAACTACAGTTGCTTTTTCTTCGCCTGAGGCAGACATTCCTGTTGTCAGATTAAATTCAGGGTAATCACCTGAAATCACACCATATTTGGTAACATCGAAATAATGATAATCCCATTCTTCGGCTTGAAATCCACCCATAATTTTAAAATTATGTTTGTCTGCAAACGTTCGGGAGTATGTACTGTAAACATTCAAATTCCAGTAATTTTCCTTTTGATCGCTTTCTTTCAAATCGGTATTTTGTTGACCTGTCACGATTTTATTACCAGCAGGGTCATAATTATACCATTCGAGATTCAACGCTTTGGTGCTTATTTCATTAATACTGTAATTAAATTCGACGTTGGTAATCCAGTTTTTGATAGGCTCAATAATAAATGCTCCTTGATAATAGTTGCGGTCGCGTTGTACTTTACGATCTCCTCCTTCTACCAATCTGCGAGGATTATCATGATTGATATTACCATTTCTATCGTAAATAGGCATATTGGGCCAGTTGGAACGTCCTAAATCATTAAAATAACTATCTGTAAAATAAGTTGGTCTGGTCTCATCACGACGAGTGAAACGTTGGCTGTAGTTAAATCTCAGCCAATTGGTTATTTGAGCACTTATCTTAGCATTTATATTATAACGAGTCATTGCTTCTTTCCCAAAATTCAGCATACCACCTAGGTCAAGGAGATTCAAAGAAGCATAGTATGTTAATTTTTTATTTCCTCCTTGCAGGCTAAGATTATGTTCTTGAGAGAAAACCTGATCTTTAAACATTGCATCCCAAATGTCGGTATTAGCATATCCTTTTGTCCATCGATCCTCATATTTTGAACCGTCTGCAACAGGATCTAATCCATTATTTTCTCGAAGTCTGCCAGCCTGATAATCAAGCATTTTTTGTAATACCTCATCAGTGTAGTCTGGATTTACACCTTGATTTCTGGCCGCTTCATTCATCATATTGGCAAATGTATAAGAGTCCATTGCTTTAGGCATATTAATTGGGCTTGAAATCCGGAAACTATTATTATAGTTTATTGACATCTTACCCTCCGAACCTTTTTTTTGTAGTTACTAATATAACTCCGAACGGAGCACGTAAACCGTATATTGAGGAAGCGGCAGCATCTTTCAAGACAGATATATTTTCAATATCCTGTGGATTAATAGTATTAAGGTCGCCTTGCATTCCATCAACAAAGATTAGTGGAGAGCCACTCGATCCATCACCAATAGTACCTGTTCCGCGCACGGAAATATCCATGTTTTTTTCTAGCATTCCCGAGTTAGTTGAAATTTTTAATCCTGGAACTAATCCTTGCAATGCCTGGGTAGCCGATGTTACCGGACGCGATTCTATTTCTTTAGCTGTGGCTATACCCACTGCTCCAGTAAGATTTACTTTCTTTTGAGTACCAAACCCCACAACAACCACCTCGTCCAGTGTTTGTGTGTCTTCTTTCAACGTGAAATTAAGGATACTTCCTTTTACCGTCGATTCCTGGGTGATATACCCGATGTAGGATACTTGTAGTTTCGCATTGGATGAGGAAACCGACAAGGAATAGTTACCATTTATATCGGTAATAACTCCATTGGAGGTACCGACTTCAATTACATTGGCGCCAATAATCGGTTCGCCATTTCCGTCAATAACCGCTCCTGAAACAGGCCTATGCTGGGCCGTTATTTGAACAGTTACCAACAAACAGAGCATCAGGAAGGATATCTTCTTCCATAACCCACCTCCACCTGTTTTCACATTTCTGGGTGAAGCGTGATTGTTTTTCAATGTGTAATTCATGTTTCTCATGTTTTAATTTATTTAGTGTAATTTTTAGTAATTGCACAGTGCAAAAATAAAGGTTCACATTCAGTAAGACCGCCTGTATTTCGTCAAAGACCGCCTGTTTGCTAAATCCATTTTTATAATAAAAGCCGATGATAATTTTATTGGAGTTTCAAAATAGAATCTCTTTTTGACGAATTTGTTATCCCCTTATTTCTGATAAATCTCCTAATTTTGGAGAATTATCAATATATATATATTATTTTTGTTGTTGAGGTGTAACAAAAAAAAAGATTATGCAAAAAAGACTGTTTATCATTCTATTACTACTATTTCATTTAGGACAGGGATATGCTGTTCTTTCCCTCTCCATGAGCAATCTCAATATAACAAACGGCCTTTCGAACAACTATGTAAAAGATGTAGCACAAGACAGACAAGGATTTATATGGATTGCTACTGAAGCCGGATTAAATCGTTTTGATGGATGTCAATTCACACGCTATACAAGCACTAACTCGGAGTTGAAGACAGATGCTATAAATACATTATTATATGATGAACAAAATAATCTATTGTGGATTGGGACACGTTCGGATTTAACTGTACTTGATTGTTCTACTTACAAATTCACCCATTATGGCATGCAAGACAATATTCATCTTAATAACATAGTGAGTATGTCACTTGCCGGTGACACGGCCATTTGGATAGCTACTCATTACAATGGAATTCTGCATTGCAACAAAAAAACAATGAAATTCACAAGCTACACAAATGAAAGCATTCCGGAACTTAAAAATTCTAATTGGTGTATTTTTGATGACGGACATGGAAAGATTTACGTAGGACATTCATTGGATGGGTTGACAATTATAAACGCAAAGGATTTATCGGCTCTCCATTATAAGAATGAGCCTGACAATTCTTCCAGCCTGCCGGGTAATAGCGTATATTCCATTTGTGTTGACCACATGGGGAATACATGGGTTGGAACCAATCAGGGACTGGCACTTTTCCAACCGGAAAAAGGAGAGTTCCAATCATTTAAGCATGACGAAAAGAATCCGAATTCAATCATTGCCGACCATATCTATGATATCAAGCAAATGGATGATGCCACTGTCTGGATTGCCAGTGATATAGGGGGGATAAGCATACTTGATTTATACAATCTCAACCTGAGCAATAGGGATAGCGTACGTTTCAACAATATCACGGCCACAAGTTCAGGCACAAATCTTTCTTCGGGAAATATTCGCAGTCTGCTGCAAGACTCTTTTGGCAACATCTGGATAGGGAATTACAGCAGTGGGCTGGATTTTATAAGCCATACAGAACCTCTCTTCAAAATACTTCCATATATTCGAACTGTAAACAACAAAATTAAAAACAAACAGGTATGGGGAGTCTATGCAGACAGTGAAGGGAAGGTATGGGTTGGAGGAGAGAATGAAGTCAGTATATTTGAAAATAATCAGTTGCTGCGCTCAATCAATATATCCCAATACCAGTCAAGACCTTATACTCAGGTTTTTACTCTTTGCGGCAATCGTCAGGGAATAATTCTGCTGGGAACATTTGACGACGGCCTATTGGAATTTGATTCAAATACAGGAAAGGTGCATCGTATTGATCTGGGTATAGAGCACGTAGATGTTTTTACCATCAAAGAAGCGACTGACGGCACAATGTGGATAGGAGTCGAATACGGACTTTATACTTACCGGAACGGCAAAATACACAGGGAAGAGAAGATTATCAGTCAATTGGTGAATCAATCTGTTTATGGCATAGCCCACGACCGCCAAGGAAAAATATGGATCGGTACAAATAATTCCGGTGTGTCTATATTCAATTATAACCATGAACTGGTGCACAGGCTAAATGCCGAGAATGGCTTTTTCTCCAATGCAGTCAACAGTCTTTATATGGATTCCAAGGGAGGCATTTGGATAGCTACCCGAAATGGCATAGGATATGTAGAAGATACAAAAGACCCGGATCATTTTGAAATGTACGGAAAGGAGGAAGGACTTGAAGATTGTTTCGTGCGCTCTATTCTGGAAGATGAAGCCGGAAATATCTGGCTGAGCACTAATCAGGGTATTTCATTATGGAACAAAGAAGAAAAAACATTCAGTAACTATGACCATAACGATGGCATACCGGCTGGAAATTTCATAGAAGGCTCATCTTGTCTGTCTGCCGATGGCACTGCCTATTTCGGTTCATTAAACGGTGTATCCTATTTCAATCCGGCATTTGTCTTGAAAAAGCAATCCATAGCTCCAATTCAGCTTATAGAATGCAAAGAAATATCCGTAAGTAAAGATAATGTGAATATTGAAAACATTATTCCCATAACAGAAGAAGAAATAAACTTCAGCCATCATGAAAATTCTTTTTCCATATCCTTTGCAGTCCCCGATTATGCGCAGAGCAAACAAGTGGAATATGCCTATATATTGGAAGGCTTCTATAAAAATTGGGTTAAATCGAATGGAGAAAACACGGCTGTCTTTCGTAATATACCTCCCGGTAAATATACTTTCAGGGTAAAGGCTCGTCTGAAAAATCAAGTATGGGATGAAAGCCGTATGGTTTCACTCAATATACACATTCATCCTCCCTTCTGGTTCACTTGGTATGCGTGGTTCTTTTATATCTTGCTCGCATGCATAATTATAATTTTCTACATTCTGTCCTATCAGAGAAAATTAAAGCTCAAAAGCCTCCAAGAAATCGAAAAGCAACACAGTTTGAATGAGCAGAACCTCAACAATGAGCGTTTGCAGTTTTATACAAACATCACCCATGAGCTGCGTACACCTCTGACCCTTATCATAGGGCCGCTTGAAGACTTGGCCGACGACAAGAAAATCCCGGAAGTTTACAGGAGCAAGATCAACTCCATTCACGGTAGTGCGATGAGATTGCTAAATCTTATCAATCAGCTGCTGGAATTCCGTAAAACAGAAACCAATCACCGGCAGCTGATTGTCTGCAAAGGAAATTTAACGGGACTCGTGACTGAGATCGGCCTCCGCTATAAAGAGCTGAATTGCAACCCCGATGTAAAGATACAGATAAAAACAGGTGAGCTTCCGATTCAAATTTACTATGACCCGGAAATCATAACGACTATTCTAAACAACTTACTGTCCAATGCCATAAAATACACACATCACGGAGAAATTATAATATCACTTTCTTGCGGCAATGAAACAAGCGGCAACTATGCAATTATCTCTGTTTCCGATACGGGGTGCGGCATCGAACCGGATGAACTGCCCCATATCTTTGAACGATACTATCAAGGAAAAGGGAAGTATCAGGCATCCGGTACAGGAATAGGATTGGCATTGGTAAAATCATTGGCCACCCTCCATCAAGGGATGTTGGAAGTTAAGAGCGTTGTCGGTAAAGGTACCACCTTTACCTTCCGGATACTTGCCGATTATGACTATCCGGATGCTATGCACAAGGAGGTTGCGTCTACTTCCGAAGTCGTCGACATGGCTGAAGAAGACAGCGAGCAAGACAATCGTCTGCTGCTTCTCGTCATAGAGGACAATGAGGACATACGAAAATATATCGTTTCATCATTTAATACCGAATACAAAGTATTGGAAGGAAGCAATGGAAAAGAAGGACTCGAAATAGCCTTGTCAACCATCCCCAATATAATAGTCAGCGATATAATGATGCCGCAGATGGATGGAATCCAATTATGCCGTGCTATAAAGGAGGATATACGCACCAGCCATATACCCGTAATCTTGTTAACAGCTAAAGATTCGATGCAAGACAAGGAGGAAGGATATGAGAGTGGAGCAGACTCTTACCTGACCAAGCCATTCAGTGCAAAACTGCTGCGTACACGCATGCTGAATTTGCTCGAATCACGAGCACGTTTGGCAAAACGAATAACTGATTCGTCATTGACTGGTAGCGAAACAGAGTCTGCTATTTTTATAGAAGAACCCTTAAAGTTAAGTAATCTGGATGAGGCTTTTCTGAAAAAAACAACCGAAATTATCGAGGAAAATATCAATGATGAGAAACTGGATATTATTTTTCTTACACAACAGATAGGAATGAGTCACTCCACCATGTATCGGAAAATCAAAGCATTAACTGGCATTACCATAAATGAATATATTCGCAAAATACGTTTGAGAAGAAGTATGCAATTGCTTCAAACGGGTGATTACAATGTCTCAGAGGCGGCTTATATGAGTGGATTTAATACTATGAGCTATTTCCGTACATGTTTTAAGAATGAATATGGATACTCTCCTTCAGAAGTAACACGGGCAAAAAACAACAATAAATAATCTTAATAAATTTCTATCCATGAATCGATTATTCTTTTTATCTCTTTTGTTTTTTCTAGGAAATACTTCTGAGTTCTTTGCTCAAACAGAACCTTTGTGGGATAATACGACAAAGAATAAACCGAGTCAGGAATTGCAAGAAGTTGAAATAATCTCATCAACTGATTGCAAAATTCAGAAAGCTTTTGTATACAAAACGAAAAGTAAAATCCGCAAACCGTTAATAGTCAGTCTTCATACATGGAGTGGCGATTATACTCAAAAAGACCCACTGGTAAATGACGTAATGGCACGTGATTGGAATTATATCCATCCGGATTTTAGGGGAGCAAATAATAAACCGGAAGCGACATGTAGCACATTGGTACTGTCTGACATAGAAGATGCTATTGATTTTGCACTAAAACATACGAATGCGGATCCTCAAGAAGTCCATATAATTGGCGTTTCAGGAGGTGGACTTGCGACTTTATACGCATATATGAATATTCAATATCCTGTTAAATCGTTTTCTGCCTGGGTTCCTATATCTGATATAGATGCCTGGTATTGGGAATCCGTAGGCCGAAAACAAAAATATGCCGATGATATTGTAAAATCCGTATCGGTTGATACTGTTTACAATCGGGAAGAGGCATTGCGACGTTCCCCATTGTGGCAAAAATTCCCGAAAGAAAAGCGCGAAAACTCTCAGTTCTATATTTACACCGGTATACATGATGGATACATAGGTTCTGTTCCTATTACCCACTCAATCAATATGTATAATCGCTTAGTAGGAGATTTGAAATACAATACTTCTAATCTTGATGATATTATGAAGAAAGCAAATTCGGATTCTGATCTAATTTCCGAAAAAAAAGTGATTGATTTAGTAACCAAACGGATGAACCCTTTACACAAAGTAAACAGTGTAATCTTTAACAGACCTGTGCATTTGACCCGTCAGTACCAAAATATCCGGTTGACTGTATTTGAAGGAGGGCATGAACAAATACCACAAGCACTGGCATTGTTGCCTCATAGCTATATAGCATCAACGAAATATAATATCCTGACGATTGGTGATTCAAATGGTCAAAATAAAGGCGGTTGGGTAGACCAATTGAAGATGATGATGCCCAATGCTCGTATTGTCAATAATTCACGTTCCGGACGAACCATTGGCTTCGATAACCTTGGCAACAAAGAATTGAACGCATTGAGAAACATAGATGATTTCCTAAATGAAGCAAAACATAAAATCGGACAAGATAAATATGATTATGTGATTGTCTGTCTGGGAACCAACGATGCCAAAAATGAATTTTCAGAAAAGCAGGATGAAGTAATTGCTAATTTTGAAAAACTTCTTCAGAAAATCAAAACGCATCAATTTATCAAAAACTCTAATCCGAAGCTTATATTTATCACACCACCGCCTATGCGTTCTACTGACGTTGAATATAAATATCAGGGAGGAAACGAGCGTTTATCTTTGCTTGTTCCGGAATTGAAAAGGATTGCAAAACAAAAAAACTTCCAAGTAATAGATATTTATCATCCTCTACAGAAGATTTTTAATCACTATGCTCCTGATGGTGTACACATGGTTCCCTCCGGACAGAGAATCATTGCCGAAAAAGTTGTTGAAGAGATAAAATAATGAATTAAAAATCCTTGTAATGCTTTCTTTTTGATTGTTTTTTTCTTTTTGACGAATTTGTTATCCATATTCGACAGATATATTTAACTGCTTTAAATACTACGGTTGTAATTTTGTATCTGAAACTTTAAATTAATAGTTTAGGACATGAAATATACATTTTTAATCCCTGCTACATTCTTGTTGTTAATATTGTCGGCATTCACTACAGTTGACACCCAACCTATTACCATTTTTACCATTGGCGACTCGACAATGGCAGACTATAATACTCAAAATGGTTATCAGGGACGAGGATGGGCACAAATGTTACCCTGTTTCCTGACAGAAGCCAATGTAAAAATCGAAAATCATGCATCAAGCGGTCGAAGCACTTTAAGTTTTATCAATGAAGGGCGTTGGGATAAAGTCTTATCACGATTGAAAAAGGGAGACTATGTATTCATACAATTCGGGCATAACGATGAGAAAACAACTAAAGAACTGCATACAGTTCCCGGAGGCTCTTTTGATGAAAATTTACGAAAATTCATTCGGGAAACCCGTGCCAAAGGGGCTTATCCTGTATTATTTAATTCTATTGTACGTCGAAACTACCCGCCATCAGGTTATGTGGGCGAGCGCAAGGACCGCTATGAAACAGAGGGAGATATACTGGTTGATACACATGGTGAATACGTTGTTGCACCACGCAGGGTTGCGAAAGAAATGAATGTTCCATTTGTCGATATGACTCGTCTGACTCATGATTTAGTAACGCAATTAGGCCCGGAAGAATCGACAAAACTCTATATGTGGATACCCGCAGGTGTATATGACGCGCATCCCGACGGGAAAATAGATAATACCCACCTTAATATTTACGGTGGAAAGGTGGTTGCGGAAATAGCTGTACGAGAAGTGGTAAAGGTTGTTCCCGCATTGGTCCCTTTCGTCCGTTATCACGATCCGGATGTTTATGTCGCCGATTATAAAGACAATAAAACGTGTGCCGTCTGCTATACATTTGATGATGGGCTAAAAGAGCATTATACATTGGTTTTTCCTGAAATGGAAAAAGTAGGTTTCAAGGGTACTTTTTATGTGTGCGGAAAAATCATTGAAGAAAAGGAAGCACAACAAGGTAAGCCACGTATGACATGGAAACAGATGAAAGAAATGTCAGACAACGGACATGAAATCGGAAATCACAGTTGGTCCCATCCCAATTTAAAAAATCTGTCAACAGAAGAAGTACGTACTGAAATTGGGAAGAACGATAGTATCATATTAGCCAATATCGGAAAAAAGCCCCTTTCGTTTTGTTATCCGGGCAATTCTTTCAATGAAGAAATCATTTGTATGGCTTCAGAAGGAAGAGTAGGCACTCGCACTCGTCAGTTTGGAATAGGCGGAGAGAAATCCGGTTCAACAGTAGAATCGTTAGATAAATGGATAAAGGACTTACTTATTTCGGGTGAGTGGAGTATCGGGATGTTGCACGGTATGACTTATGGATACGATGCTTTTTCCGATTCAGAAATACTGTGGGAACATTTTCGCAGAGTAAAAAAACAGGAAGACAAAATATGGGTCGATACATTTGAGAAAGTGTCAGCCTATACAAAGGCTCGGAACAACGTACAACTGGATGTCGCAAAATACGAATCGAATATTCAAATTACTCCTCGATTAGCGCTTGACTCACGATTGTTTACCGAACCACTCACGATGGTAGTGAAGAAAAATAGTAACCATACGAAAATAATAGTACACCAAAATGGAAAAGAATTAAAAGTTAAAGAAAAAAACAACTATTTGATTTTCGATTTCAACCCGTTTGGTGATACAATAGACATTAAAATTCACTAATTAAATTATAAGCGACATGAAAGGTATTCATATTCTCGTATTTATACTTATTCTTAATTCTTTAATTCCGGTATTTGCCGGAGAACCGATACATTACGCGATACGATTATCGACGGCTCCGGGTTCAACAACGTCTCAATCAGTATCGTTGCTGTGGGGAGAAGGGGGTAAAACAGATGATGATCATCACTATTCAATCTATTGTAATGGAAAGCTTTTGGATACAACTGCAATGACTTATTATGATATAAAAAATTTACCTTCTGATTCTTCTTATCATTTCCAAGTGAAGTTGCAAAATAAAAAAAATAAAGTCATATATAATAGTAACTTACTATATGTCAGAACAAGCCTATCACCAAAATATTTCAATATTAAAGATTTCGGTGCAGTTGGAGATGGAAAATCACTTGACACAAAAGCTATTCAGCAGGCTATTGACGCCTGTAACAAACAAGGCATTGTTGTGGTTCCCAAAGGAGTATATCTCACGGGAGCACTTTTCTTTAAAAGTTATATGACTCTCTATATTGAAGAAGGTGCTATTCTAAAAGGCAGTTCTGACTTAGCGCATTACCCGATAGTAAGATCCCGTTTTGAAGGAATTGAGGGTAGTCAATATGCATCCCTGATAAACGGGGGAACTTTACTATCTGGTGGTATTCAAGAATTTTCTATTCGAGGAAAAGGAATTATAGATGCCAATGGAGAAAATCTAATTAACCAGCAGAAAAAAGAAGGATTAGGGTACCGGGGACGAATATTAAGCCTGATGAATGGAGAAAATATATGTCTGGAAGGAGTTACTTTTTTACAATCTCCGGCATGGGGAGTTCATTTTATTTACTGTATGGGCGTTACTATTAAAGACGTATATATCAACACTCGCTTTGATCCGGAAACAGGGCGTAAATATAAAATCCATAATGGCGATGGATTAACGATCGACTCTTCTAAAGATATCGTTGTTTATAATACGACAATCTCATCGCAAGATGATAATGTGTCCATTAAATCAGGAAGAGACAATGATGGAAGACGAGTCGCCAAATCGACAGATAATATAAAATTATTTGACTGTAAGTTTCTCGGGGGATTTGGTGTTGTAGTCGGAAGTGAAATGGCCGGGAACGTAAGGAATGTTTTAGTAAATAATTGCTTTTACGAAAATACCGCTTGTGTATCACAGTTGAAAGCACCTTGGGGGAGAGGAGGTGTTATAGAAAATATAACATTTAAGAATATTGTACACACCGACTCTATTCATCACGATAATATGTGGTTTAGAGGGGCTATTTGTATTGACCAATATTACGGTATTGAAAATCCTGACTATACTGTTCGCAAGGAAGTAGACGAAAATATGCCGACTATACGCGACGCATGGTATGAAAACATAACTATTTCAAAAAAATATGGATTCGGTATGTACCTATGTGGTAGACCGGAGAATTATGTAAAAAATATATATTTCAGAAATGTAGAGATACATTCCGAAAATGGTATTTATGGACGGCACTTAGATGGTATCCATTTGAAACAGACAAAAATTATTCCGATCACAGGAGAAACTTTTGAATGGGTACAAACTCAGAATATACAGATTAATCAATAATTAAAATAGATCAGATAAGTATGAAAAGAAGCATTATTCCTTTAATAATTATCCTTTTGGGGCAAACTATATATGCACAGCAAAAGTTTAATCTGATATCGAACGACAAAGCAGGTGCTGTTTACTACTGGAAAATCCATAATATGTTGACCCCTTTCGCCAAATAGCGTTGACCCCCGTGGCCATTTAATCGTTGCCCCTCGTAGCCAAGATAAGAATACCCCCTGTCAGTTGTGAGTTCTGACAGGGGATTTTTTGTATTTTCGTTAGCCGTCCTGGCCGACGGTTAAAACAGTAAATACAATGGCAAAATTAAAAAATGTCCTCCGTTGCTATGCAGCGGGGATGGGAATAAAAGAGATAAGCAGTGCCTTCACTTTATCCCGCAACACGGTGCGGAAGTATGTCCGCGCTTTTCAAGAGAGTGGCCTTTCACTGGAAAAAGTGTTGGGCATGTCCGACGAGCATCTTTACGGTATGTTCGTCGGGGGTAAGTCACGTACAAAAGAACCTTCCGCACGTCGTGTCGAACTGGATGCTCTCCTTCCAGAATACGCCGTCCGCCTGAGGCAAAAGGGTGTCACAGTCCGCAAGCTCTTTGAGGAATACAGCCAAGGGCATCCGGACGGTTACCGTCATGCGAATTTCGGCATCCTGCTTCGGCGGTACATGCTTCAGACAAAGGCGGTCGGACATGTGGAGCATTACGCGGGTGACCAGATGTACATTGACTTCGCGGGGGACAGACTTGAGGTGACTGACGAGTTCACGGGGAATCCCAGGCAGGTTGAGGTGTTCGTTGCCATCCTGCCATGCAGCCACTACACTTATTGCGAGGCTGTGTGGTCCCAGCGTAAGGAAGACCTCATCACCGCTTGTGAGAACGCGCTGCATTTCTTCGGCGGTGCTCCCATGGCCATAGTTCCGGACAACCTGAAAGCCGCCGTTACCCGCAGCGACCGCAATGAGCCGGTCATCAATGAAGAGTTTGAGGCTTTCGCCGAACATTACGGGTGCGCCATATACCCGGCCCGTGTGCGTCATCCCAGGGACAAGGCACTCGTGGAAAATGCGGTCAGGCTGATGTACCGTTCCGTCTACGCCGACATCGAAGGGCTGACATTCCGCGGCCTTGATTCCCTGAACAGTGCCATACGGGATTCATTGAAAAAGTTCAATGCCGTCCGCATGGCTTCGCGCGATTACTCCCGTCGCGAACTTTTCGAACGTACGGAAGCCGACTATCTGCGCCCTCTCCCTGCCGTACGCTACCAGATGAAAGAGCGCAGGACGGCAACGGTCATGCGCAACAGCTACGTCACGCTCTTCAAGCATCATTACAGCGTGCCCAAAGAGTACATCGGCAAGCGTGTTGATATCGTATATGACGCGGAAACACTGGAAATCTTCCATGGCCTCAGGCATGTGGCCACGCATCACCGTGACGACACTCCTTACGGCTACACGCAAAAAGCCTCGCACAACCTGCCGGGCCGTCACGGAAGCTACGAGAAGGACCTGGGAGAGATCTTTCAGCGTGCCGCCTCCATCGACAACATCGTGCTCGCGTACCTGAAGGAGGTCGCCGCCCACAAGAGGTATCTTCCGATAGCGTTCCGCAGCTGCCGCGGCATCCTTTCGCTTGAAGGGAAGTTCGGGCTTGAAAGGCTGGTGGCAGCGTGTGCGTGCGCATCCCAGGCCCGTCTTTACGGATACCAGGATGTGCTTGGCATCCTTGAAAAGGGGGATGACGCGGCTTTCCTGCCGTCCGCGGAAGACTGCGGCACGGATGCCGGAGAGCCGAAACTCCCACGGCACAAAAATATCCGCGGACGCGAATACTTCTCAAAAGCAAACATGTCAAACAACTTAAAGACTAACAGCAATGAAAACAAATGAAAAAACAGCACCTATCCTTGCGGAAAAAGACCGTAACGCCGTATCCCTCGAACTCATGAACCGCATGAAGCTCCACGGCATGGCAGCAGCCTTCACTGAAAGCCTCTCGTCAACCTTTGCCGAAGCGGCCACGCCGGACAGTTTCCTGAACTGGCTGCTTTCCCGCGAATGGGACTACCGATCGGAGGCGGCCATACAAAGGCTCATACGCATGGCTTCGTTCCGTTACAAGGCCTATCCGGAAGAGATAGACTACACGATAAGCCGCGGACTTGACAGAAACCAGATGGAACGGATGGCCTCTCTGGAATTCGTCCGGCAGGCGCAAAACCTCTTCATCACCGGATCCTCCGGTACCGGGAAGAGCTTCCTGGACACTGCGTTGGGATACCAGGCATGCAAGTCCGGCATTCGCACCTTCTATGCAAACGCCTCGAAACTTCTGGGGGCGTTGAAAGTGGTAAAGGCCAAGGGGACCATTGAGACTGAACTACGGAAAATAGAACGGTGTCCGCTGCTTATTCTGGACGACCTCTTCCTCGTGCCGCTTGACGTCAAGGAACGTCCGCTTCTGCTGGACATCATTGAGGACAGGCATGGCAGGAAGTCCATCATCATCACCTCACAAGTCCCGGTATCCAATTGGTATGACGCCATCGGAGATCCGACCGTAGCAGACGCCATACTGGACCGGATTGTACACTCAGCGCACCAAATTGAACTAACCGGTGAAAGTGTACGAAAAATCAAAGCAGGGAAAAATAGATAGACCAAAGTAAAATGACCCCGTCGGCCAGGACTTACACGGGGAATATACTGTTTTTTTTCGGGGGTCAACGCTATTTGGCGAAAGGGGTCAACATATTATGGATTTTCCAGCCGGGTATAAAGTCATGCTTTATCAGCCGGAAGATTAAAAACATTCACAAACCACTAAATCCACAGTAAAAATGAAAAAGATTTTTGTAATGATGTTCGCCCTTTTAACGGGCATCGGTGCGGCCAGCGCACAGGAGCAGGTAACGACGGAAAACGACCCGACGACGGTGCAGACCGACCGAGCGAAAGAGGAGCCGGGGAAGATTGCCTTGCAGAAGGAGGTCTATCCGCAGAAAGAGGAGGACGGCGACCTCTATCACGGCCTGACGAAAAAGCTCACCTTCGACCGCATGATTCCGCCGCACGGCTTGGAGGTTACCTACGACAAGACCGTACACGTCATCTTTCCGGCGGCGGTGCGCTACGTCGATCTCGGTTCGCCGAACCTTATCGCGGGCAAGGCCGACGGCGCGGAGAATGTGATCCGTGTGAAGGCCACCGTGCGCGATTTCCGCACGGAGACCAATATGTCGGTCATCACCGAAGACGGTTCGTTCTATACCTTCAATGTGAAATACGCCGACGAACCGCTGTTACTGAACGTCGAGATGTGCGACTTCATCCATGACGGCAGTGCCGTGAACCGCCCGAACAACGCGATGGAGATATACCTCACGGAGCTGGGGAGCGAATCGCCGCTTTTGGTGCGTCTTATCATGCAGTCCATCCACAAGCAGGACAAACGCGAGGTGAAGCATATCGGTTGCAAGCGTTTCGGCGTTCAGTATCTTCTGAAAGGCATCTACACGCACAACGGCCTGCTCTATTTCCACACCCAGATAAAGAACGCCTCCAACGTGCCGTTCGACGTGGATTTCATCACGTTCAAGATCGTCGATAAGAAAGTCGCCAAGCGCACGGCCATGCAGGAGCAGGTGATTTTCCCCTTGCGTGCCTACAACTACGCTACGCGCGTGGCCGGAAAGAGGGATGAGCGCACCGTCTTCACACTCGACAAGTTCACCATTCCCGACGGCAAGTGCCTCGTCGTGGAGCTGAACGAGAAGAACGGAGGCCGCCATCAGTCGTTCGTCGTCGAGAATGAAGACCTCGTGCGGGCGAATGTCATCGACGAACTTAAAGTGCAGTAACCATGAAGCGGTTCGTATTGCTACTCGTCGCGTCGCTTGCCCTCTGTGTGGGGCAGGCCGACGCGCAACGATGCCTCCCCAAGATGCGGGGCATCGAGCTTCGGGGCGGCATGGCCGACGGATTCTATTCGCACTCTAACCGTGCCGATGCGGGGTACTATTTCGGGGCGGCGCTTGCGACCTATACCAAAGGGGGCGACAAGTGGGTCTTCGGCGGCGAATACCTGCAACGCTACAACCCCTATAAGGAGAGCCGCATACCGACGGTGCAGTTCACGGTGGAGGGCGGGTTTTATTACAATTTCCTCTCCGACGCGCGAAAGATTTTCTTTGTTTATATCGGCGGTTCGGCACTTGCCGGATATGAAACGGTGAATTGGGGCGACAAGGTGCTGTTCGACGGCTCGCGCCTTGCGAGCAGGGATGCGTTCATCTACGGCGGGGCGATCTCGCTCGAAGTGGAAGCCTACCTTACCGACCGAATAGCCCTTACGGTGAACCTCCGCGAGCGGTGCTTGTGGGGCGGCTCGACAGGGCATTTCCACACGCAGTACGGGATAGGACTGAAATTCATCATCAATTAGGAGGAATAATATGGTATTGTTGGAATTATTTTCAGGGATAGGCGGTTTCAGTATGGGATTGCAGGCCGCCGGATATTCCTTTGAGAAAGTATTTTTCTCCGAGATAGAAAAACATGCAATCGCCAATTTCAAATACAATTTTCCTTATGCAGAACATATCGGATCAGTTACGGACATTGCAAAGGTCGGTATTGCACGACCGGACATTATCACTTTCGGAAGCCCTTGCCAGAATTTCAGTGCTGTGGGGGACGGAACAGGATTGCGGGGCGAGGCAAGCTCCCTCGTCCGCTATGCGGTCGAGGCTGTCGGGAAATTCCGGCCTGACGTTTTTATCTGGGAAAACGTTAAGGGAATACTCTTCGCAAGACATCGCGCAGATTTTTGGAGCATCATCAAAGCGTTTGCCGACATTGGCGGTTATCGACTCGAATGGCAACTGCTTAATACTGCATGGTTTCTACCCCAGAGCAGAGAGAGAATGTACCTTGTCGGACGTCTTGCAGAGAAATGTGCCGGAGAGGTATTTCCTCTCTTTCCGCCGCGTGAGAAGCATGGTAAGGGCAAACAAGACTCGGTTTATTCCGGTGATTGCGGAACCATAACGCAGAATTATTACAAACAGCCTAATTTCGGCAATTATATCCTGCATCTCAAAGCCGGAGAAACTTTCGATGGTACACCCACATCGGAACAGTCTGAAAGGATAAGGATGCTGACAGAGACGGAATGCGAACGCCTGCACGGATTTCCCGATGGGCATACACGGTATGGGGTCTATGAGGACGGAAGCGTCAGAACAGTTCCGAGAGCGAACCGTTACGCTATGTTGGGAAATGCCGTAAGCGTTCCCGTCGTGGCGGAGGTGGCAGGGAAAATAAAGGAAACCACTTTGTTTTGAGCCTATGGATATAGACAGGATAAGAGGGTTTCCGATAGAGGATTTCCTTGCAAGGCTGGGGTACAGTCCGGTATGGCGGAAAAGAAACGATTTGTGGTACAACGCTCCCTACCGCGAGGAAAGGACGCCTTCGTTCAAGGTCAATACGGACAGGAACGTGTGGTTCGACTTCGGGCTGGGACGCGGCGGCGACATCTTCACACTTGCCGGAGAGCTTGCAGGCAGCACGGATTTTCTCACACAGGCGAAATACATCTCGGAGGCGGTGGGTGGGGATTTCGTCTCGCTTCCCACTCCCCGACCCGCGAAGGTGCGGGCTTCCGAACCCGCATTTCAGGAGGTCGAGCAGAGAATGCTGCTCTACGACGTGCTGAAAGGCTATCTCTCGGAGCGGGGCATCCCCTCCGAAGTGGCCGCCCGCCATTGTCGGCAGGTCAGCTACCGCGTACACGGAAAGCCCTATTTCGCCATCGGATTTCAGAACGTGTCGGGAGGCTGGGAACTGCGCAGCAGAGTGTTCAAGGGGTGCATACCACCGAAGGACATTTCGCTCGTGTCGCGGCAGGGAACGCCGACGGATACCTGCGACGTGTTCGAGGGATTCTTCGACTTCCTTTCGGCCGTAACGCTCGGACTGACCGGAAAAAACGACGCGCTGGTGCTCAATTCGGTCGGCAATCTGGCCAAGTCGTTTCGTTATCTGGACGGTTACAAAACCATCGACTGCTATCTGGACAACGACGAGGCCGGACGAAAGACGTTTGAAGCCCTGCGCACCCGATATGCGGAAAGAGCCGTAGATCGTTCGGGGATTTATGCCGGAAGCAAAGACCTGAACGAACATCTGCAAACGAAATTGAGTGAAAAAACAACGAACAACAAAACATTAAAATTCAGATTATGAGCAAACGTATCAGTATGATAAGATGGGGTATTTCTTTTTTCATCGGGATAGCAGCCTGCCTGCTTTCCTCCTGCGACGACGGGCTGGACATTCAGCAGGCATATCCGTTCACGGTGGAAACGATGCCCGTACAGACGAAAATCGTAAAGGGCGAGACCGCCGAAATTCGATGCGAACTCAAACGCGAGGGACGCTATGACGGGGCGCGGTACACGATCCGCTACTTTCAGCCCGACGGCAAGGGGACGCTCCGCATGGACGACGGCACGGTGTTCCTGCCCAATGACCGCTATCCGCTCGAACGCGAGGTGTTCCGTCTCTACTACACCTCTGCCTCGACCGACCAGCAGACCATCGACATCTATGTCGAGGACAATTTCGGGCAGGTCGTACAACTATCGTTCCGGTTCAATAACGAAAATGGGGATAAATAGCCAATTATTAAACGTCAGTTAATTAACAACTGACGTTTAATTTATATCTTTGTCTGTCGGAATGTTTTATAACAGAATATTATGAATGATGATTGTATTATACATTATAGCAAAATAGTAAAGGAACTATTGCAAGCACAAAAAGAAATGGATGCCCTGCGTATCTTCATTCCTCAAAATTTCAATAGTTATATCAGCAATCATGATAATTGGAATGGAGGTATTGATTATTATACCGTAGAAATAGGTGTTTCGCCAGCAATATATACAGAACTCAAAAACAATAGCCAAATTACAGAATTAGAGAAATGTATAGTTTCAGCATACGATGATGCAACGAGGGGAGATGAAAGTATTGTAGTCAATAATATTGTAATAGTACCTAAAACAGATGTTGAAAATGAAGGTATTATAGAAGATGGCGAGGATGTTACTTTTTGGGACTTTGGATATTACCGAATGTTTATTAGCCATCTGACTATTGATAAAGTATCTGCGGCGAACTTGAAAACAGCATTATCTGTTTATGGTATATCATGTTTTGTCGCCCACGAAGATATTGAACCTACAAAAGAATGGGCAAATGAAATAGAAAAAGCCCTTTTAACGATGAATAGCTTGTGTGCAATTATCACCCCTAAATTCAACGGAAGTTTATGGTGTGATCAAGAAGTTGGATTTGCATTAGGACGTAATGTATTAGTCATACCAATTCGTAAAGGAGCTGACCCATACGGATTAGTGGGGAAATATCAGGGTATTCAATCTAAAAATAAAACAGCCAATCAATTGGCAAAAGAAATATTTGAGGTTCTTTGTAAGAATAGCCATTCAAAGAAAGTATATACACGGATTTTGGGAAATTTATTCTTAAATGCGAAAAATTCCGATGAAGCCAATAAATGGGTTGATATTATAAACTCGGTTGATATTATAGATAAAGATGTAGTTGAATTTATACATACCCATTATTTAGACAATAACAACCTGAAAAACAAAAAGGTAATCGTAAAAGCCAATAAAATATTTACAAAATATTCATTGACACCTATTAACGATAACATGTTTATAAAGAAGGATATAGATGTTGACGATCTCCCATTTTAACAAAATGAGATCTTTGGTAATTACCAAGGCGTAAAAGCGGCAGCAGGTAATACCTATTGCCGCTTCCTTTTTCAAATTACATAAACTCAAACAAGGATAGCTGTTTTGGCTCAAAGTACCGCTGTTTGATCTCTTTGAGCTTCGCCATGAGCTTGCGTATCTTCGAGGCATTGTAATTGGTGCTGTCGGAGCTGTGCTCCATAGTGTAGGCGTAACGCTGCTCCAACTCGGCGATGCCTTGCTTTACGGCGGTCTTGTAGTCGCTGATCGGCTCGTCCCAGACCGACGGATGGCTGCCGCCTCCTGCGCCGCCCGTGCTCCAATCGACCGTTACGGCATACGTGCCGTCTATCGACTGTCCGATAAGGATTGTATTGAGTATATCCAGCTCGATACGCTCCACGATGGGGAGCATCCCGCGTATCCATCCGTACTCGTCGAATTGTTTGGCCGTATAGCCGAAAAGCAGTCCCCGTTCGTATGTCCGCACGTTAAGGATAATCCGGTGGACGCTGTTTCCGAAGCTCTCGAAATAGGCCATTTGTTCGGCGTCGTCCCGACGGACGGCCAAGAGGTAACGCAGGACTGCGTTACGCTCTGTTCGGCACGGGTTGTATTCCAAAATCGCCTCTAATTTCTCTTGTCTGGTATATTCTTGTATAGGTTTCATAACTTTTCTATTTAGGTGGGTTGAATTTATGCCGATATAAGGTTGGCAATCGAGGTATGGCGTTGCAGCCACTCCTGTACGTGTTCTGCGTTGTATTCGGAGGTAATGACCGCCGTGTGTTCGCCCGTCTGCGTGAAGCGCGTGCTTTCGTAGCCGTCTATCCACTCTTTGAGCGAGGCGACACCCCACGCTTCCACATCGTCGAAATAATTGTCCAATACGCGGATCGGCTCCGCGAAGGTTACTATCAGTGTCCGGTAATTTGCTGTATTCGTTTTCATCGTCCGTCTATTTATTGTTTCTATTATTCAACCATATATCCCGTTTTGCTCGGCACTCCTCCAATGTCGGGGCGACGCAGGAGAATAATTCTCCATCCGCATCGCGGTAGTCGTATTGACAAAGCCGTTTCTTTCTGCGTGGGGAAAGAGTGAGGGTGAAATACTCGTGGCGTTCCTCTGCGGTCGGGCAGACCGATATGCCGTTTACAGTCATTTCTGTTTTCATCGTCGTAAACTTTTAGGGGTTAAAACTCTGCTTTCATCAGTCTGCACTCGAAATATTTCGTCCGGTCGCTGGCCTTGCATTGATGCACCCACAGATGATGCGCACCGAAGCCGTACACGAAATAGTCGTCGAGCGGCACTTGGGTTTTCAGTTTCTCGATACCTCTGCGCAGGCTGTTCTCGTCGTCGGCGAAAAGAATCGTGTTCACCAGACGTAAATAAATCTCTGTCGCTTCGTCGCAATAAGGACAAAAGAATGTTTCAATCGTTACTTTCATAATTCTATGTAATTAAAGTGTTAATAACCAAACCAAAATCCCGATGACGCACACGAGGGAGATGCCGAACAGGACGATGCTCCATATCGTTTGCAATACGCCGCAGACAAGGGCTTCGGCCACTCCGACGGTGAAGTACACCACCCACAGAAAAAGGGCGCAGGAGACGGAGAAAAGGGCACGTATGGCTGTCTTGATAATCTTCGCTGGCTTCATAACTGTCGTTTTTTTGTTTTTTGATGCGGATTCGAGAGTGGAGGGAGTGAGTTTCTTATCCTAATCTGCCGCTCGTTTATCCGACATTTTTTTTTTTAATGCGTCTTTCGGTCGTATCGGTCGTTTCGTTTCAGGGGCTTTTCGGTGTAGAGGTTAGGACGTACAAGGTTTTTGAGAACAAATACCTCGTGGCCGCAGGACGCAGGGAAGATTTTTCGCAAAACCGCAAGGCTCGACCTTGTACGTCCGTCAAGACCTCGTAAACACCTTTGCACCTGCAACGAAATGACAACGCGATACGATGGGAAGACTGCGAAAATGGAGGTAAACGAATTATTAGGCAGATTCGAGAAAGTAGAAATAGTGCCTTGTCTGCACTATTACGCGAAATAAATAAGGGAGGAGGGCGGGAAAAGGACTTGTAGAGACAATAAAAAGCTCCTCGTCATACCGATAATGCGAGGAGCTGCAATGCGTGTATTGGGCGGTCTATGGAAACACGACCGTCGGCCAAAATAAAACGGCAAACTTTAAGCCTGCCGTTCGTTATCAATGATGATTTTCTTTGTCGCTATTTCGTATTTGCCTAACTTGCCGTTGATATTTTCCAGATGGACATATTTGCGACCGACAGTGGACATCCGTTCACTCGGCTGGCTGAAAATAAAACCGTTTTTATGGCAATATCTGGCGTATGCTTTTACTGCATCTTCAAAAATCGAGGTCTCCATAAAATTATAGGTTTTACGGACATAAATATAGGGAGTTATTTTGCCATATTCAAATTTTACGCTACATTTGCATAGAGTTGTTTGAAGTAATGCAAAGCACAGCAATCCGAAGCGGTTGCACTTTCGCTTAATCATTACCTACCGTATTTTGAAGCCGAAATCTATGGCTTATCCTCAATAACTTATCTCAAATCTGCATTTTTTTTTGAAAAAATGGAGGTTGCTATGGAGAAAATATACTATCCGAGAACGATTGACAGCTACTTGCTGGAATGGAAAAACGAGAGAGCGCACAAGCCTTTGCTGCTTCGGGGTGTGCGTCAGGTGGGGAAATCCTCTGCCGTCCGTCAGTTGGGGAAGACTTTCAAATATTTCATGGAGGTGAATTTCGAGCGGGACAAAGAGATTATTTCGGTGTTCACCGGTAATCTGAAACCGAAAGAGATCACCTGTCTTGTCCTGAAAAAAGTTGACTCATTACACTTCGGTATAATGGCGCATTGTAAGGAAATGTTTTAAGATATTCTAAAGGGTATGAAAACCGATGCCAATGAAAAGTATTTATTCTACTATTTCAGTAGATACTGACCAATTAATTGTCTCTGATAGCGGGAAAAAACCTAATTAGTTGGATAAGTAACTATTCAAAATTAATTTTATATGTATGAGTCATTCACATATAAATTCGTACCAACAGATGCAAGTGCCCTGTTTGTACAATAAAAAAGCGAGTCCTTAGTATTGTAATCAGCAGGTCTTATCCATTTGCCTTTCAATATACGCCATAGAGTTTCGGCAAGATTAAGTTCCGGAGAGTATGTTGGAAGATAGAAAAGATATAATCCTCTATCCTCCCATATCTTTCTCAGTTCCTTTATCTTCCGGTTTCTATGGACAGAAGCATTGTCAAGTATAACCACCGTTTTCTTCTTTATCTCAAAAGAGAACCTGTCAAGATAATCCACAAGTTTTTCTGCATTGATGGATTTCTATGCTAGAAAGCCTTTATACTGATTTCTTCGGGTTATCATGCCAAAGATATTAAGTCTTGCAGTTTTCTCGGATGGAATATAGACATTCTCATCTTTGAACTGCCAACCGTAAGGTACATAACCATCGGTACATACATGACTCTCATCTGCATAATAAAGTTCAATTTTCCCTTTGGAATCAAGACATTCAAGTTCTTGCAACTTCTCTTTCTTATATGCGTGGAGTTGCGGTGAGGGGATACCCCTTGGGTGTTTTCTTATTCGCCTATATCTTGCACCAATGCTCCTAAAAAACGTTTGAAAGTTATGTCACTGGCTTTTTTGCCGGAAGCCTTTTCTCAGACCTCACGCGCTTTTGAAACACTCTGACGATCTTCTTCTATAGCCTTACGGACTAATTCCTCGTCGGAACAGTCCATAATAGGCTTATGACCTTGACCGGGACGTGTTTCCAAACCTTTGATACCACTTTCTTTATAACGTTTTATTCATGCATATATTGTTGGGATTGTCACATTAAAAATTTCAGCTATTTCCGATGCAGATTTTCCAGATGACTTCAACAATATGGATTTGCATTTGGTATGATAGTTATGAGTAGGGTCATTTTGATAGTCTTTCTCCAGTTTGAGGCGATCAGCCTCGGTTAATTCGAGCACTTTTATATGTTTCATGATTTACATTTTACAATGACATGATACGATATTAATATTTTGTGCTGAATATAAAAATATTTTAGATCACTTAATTAATTGTGTGTTAGAAAAAAAGTGTGGATGGACGAAAGAAAGATCATAGATAGAAGACTCCTTGCCGATTTGGCAAAGGAGATTGATCTGAATGCCTCGCATTTGGAGGAGTTGGGCGAAAGCCGCCAATGGGAGATTATCGTTGGTGGCGATATGCTTGAACGAATGGTTGAGATTCAACATCGGTTAGAGCGGCTGGCCGCAATGGGTGACGATAAGTATCGGGGATTCTATATCGAGGTGCTATGGCCTACGCCGGAAGAGTGGGGCGGTGCTGAGGAGTTGATTGCTTCGGGCGAGTATGGCAGTCGGGAGGCATTCCTTGTGGACTGGCTTGCGTTCAACCCGATGGAGACCAAGTGGTTCTATGTCGCTTCGAGCTTATACGGGGATTCTTGGTCAATTCGTGTTACAGATCAGAAACATACTCGCTTTATCATTACGAATCGCTCCAAGTGTTCGGATGTAGAGCCAGATGATACGTGGTGCAGGGAGAACCTAACTCGTTTCTTCGACTATTTGCAACGGATGATTGATGTAGTTGTTGCGAATCCCGGCGGGTCTAATGATTATGTGGCACGCAATCTGCCATACCAGCAGCGTACAGGACGTATTGCACAAAAGGAATTTAACCACATAGTACCGAATTTCAAAATCGAGGTGGAAGAGTATGAAACGGCCATCAAGGCTTTGGAAGACTCAGTACACGGGCATTCCGCCCCTCTTTGGGAAACCATGACCATCCGAAGGTGTTGTACTTATTACCGTATTGCCAACGAGGTATATGAAGATTATTACAGGAAACGGGGATTCAGTGGGCTCATCTATACAGATTCACAGGATGTTCTGGAAGAGTTGCGTGATGTGGCCTATTACAAGCGGAAGAAGTTCGTGGATGTGACGGAAATGTATGACATTGACAGACCGGAGGATTTCATGCAGTTTTGCAACGGACCATTACGGTGAACTGGGACTTTCGCGTCTGAATGTCTTTGCCTCAAATGACCGGCAGCAGGGGTTGAAAATTGTTGTTTCCAACAGTTATTCTGCCAATGCTGGATTAACCATTGAAGTAGCTACCGCCTTATATAAGGCAGGAGTGCCACTACTGATATACGACGCAGAGAAGCTCCTAAGAATACTGCGTGAAGAGGGTACTGTCTATGAGCTGCCGTGGGAATATGAATGCTTGGGTGATGGCAATTCGGCTATGACTCAGGAGCAATACCATGCGATTGTTTCACTTATAGAATGGCAGCCAGAGGCAAGAATAAGAATTCATTAAACGAGTGTATTTGAAAATCTACAAGCTAAGCGGCAATATGCAAATTATTAGCACAAATTTGACATAGTGCCGATAGTTTGTATAATTTCATATTTGAAAAACGAATTTTAATATGTTGGATTGAATCAAACATCTTCTGCATTGATAAGTAAGAAGGTAGAATATTCTAAAAACAGGAATTTTATTTTGCTCGTATGAAAGTATCATTGACAGACTTACTTCGTTGTATAGGAAAGTTGGTCTGGACTGCTTAATATTTTCTTTAGCAGAAATCATACAAGAAAATAACCCAAGAACGCTACAATATCTTATTTTTTATGACTTCATTTATATGTCAATAATATGTTTGCATATCTGTATATTGAATAATTGTAAGAAAAATTGTCTATGTTCTTACTTGAATAGATATAGCCTTCAACCACAAAATAATAAGTCATAAGGCAATACTGAAATATTTTGTTAGTGCATCAAAGGTCAATTTCTTTAAACTTGAAGCCGTAGATGCTAATATATAAGAGTAAAGACAAATATTTCAATAGAATGTTATTTGTTTTTATAATAGAATATCATCTGTCGTAATTTCCGTTCCGAATATTTTTTAATGTATATATCTGTTTATCAGTGTTATAAAAATTGAATATGTTCGAGACTGAGAAATAAAAAATATTATTCAGACATCAAATATTTATGATTTTGACGGATTTTATAGAGAAAATCTCAAAAATACATCGGGGGACATAATTTTGTCCCCCGATGCCACTATAGGGGACAAACTGGGGACAAAAATGTGGAAAACATAAGCTAAAAAGAGAAAATATGGTTCTCAAAACAGTTTATTTTATATCTATATAAGTTATTTTCTATCAGAAAATTACAAGTTGCTATTATATAACCATATGATTATTAATACGTTAATCCACTCACCAATGCAATATGTATTATAAAATCGTAACATATTGATAATCAGATATGCATTTGGAGGTTTTTCATACTGGGGGACAAACGGGGGACAAAAAAATAGAGACAATCGATGCAGCATATTTACATCGCTGATTATCAGCGACTATTCATTTTAATCGGTACAACCTCTGTTTTTACAAGTACACAGAATGTGGGGACAAATGCAATGTGCTGTATTTCACAGCTTTGCATATACGTGTTGTACCGCCTTCTTTCAGCCATTTTGAGGAATGTCCGCTATCAGATTCAACGTGTTGATTGATAGGGTATTTCCGCATGGATGTTACAGAACGCTTGCTGAATACAAAGGTAGTGGTTTTCTTGGGATTTCTGTGGTTTGCGGTGGAATTTTTATTAGTCAGGTACAATGAAATATTTGATTCATTGGAAAAAGTGTAGCAAAACTGAATTATTCACTTGAAAAAGTGTAGAGCAGTGCTTGTATACTTTAATTTGTGGTTTTGAATCTTGCTATATTATACCTTATCTGATATAATAATGCTGATAATGAAATAAATTATACCTCTTGTGGTATAATGTGAGATATTTATATTAACTTTGCACCCGAAAAGGTATAAAGTTGAATGTTTATGAACAATCTTTCTATTACGGTCAAGATGTTGCGAAAGCAGTATAACCTGACGCAAGAAGAACTTTCGTTGAAGTCGGGGGTCGGATTGCGCTTTGTGCGAGACCTCGAACAAGGGAAGGAAACGCTGCGTCTTGATAAGGTGAATCAGCTTCTTGACTTCTTCAATTATGAAATGGTTGCAACTTCTAAAACTGATAATCAATGAGGCAAGCTCATATATTTTACAAAGACCAATTGGCAGGGATTCTTACGGAAAACGATGCAGGATATGAGTTTCGTTATTTGCCGGAATATCTCTCTTTGGAAACGGCAAAGGCTGTCAGTCTGACATTGCCTTTACAGGAAGCGATTTATACAAGTTCTGTACTATTCCCGTTTTTCGATGGTTTGATTCCTGAAGGATGGCTGTTGGATGTTGCATTGCGGAATACAGACATCAGTATTCTTGACCGAATGTCGTTGCTCATGACCTGTTGTAAAGATTGTATCGGAGCGGTAAGTGTTGTTCCTGTGGATGAAAAGGAGGTGAGCCATGTGTAATTGTCTGTATTGTTATCGTCCTCTCCTAAAGGGGGAAAAGGATATGCACACGGCTTGTATAAAGAAGTTCTTTGGGACAACAACATTGCCTGTCCTTGATTATACGACAGAGCAATTAGATCAGCTTGCACTGCAGATTATTCAAGACCAAACCTCTTTGACTGGTGTCCAGCCTAAATTGTCCTTGCATCTGAATGAACATGAGGGCAGCAAACGATTGACCATTGTTGGACTGTGGGGAGGTTATATCTGTAAACCACAGACCTCGCAATATGAAATGATGCCGGAGGTAGAGGATTTGACCATGCATCTTGCGGAGGTTGCACGTATAGAGGTGGTTCCTCACACGTTGATGAGAATGGCAGATGATTCGCTGTGCTATCTTACTCACCGAATTGACAGGACTCCTGCCGGAGAGAAGATTGCGATGGAAGATATGTGCCAATTGACGGAAAGGCAAACGGAGCATAAATACAAGAGCAGCTATGAGCGTATCGGCAAGGCTGTTTTGAAGTATTCGTCTTTGCCTAAAATGGATGTTACCAATTTCTTTGAGCTGGTACTTTTTTCTTGGCTGACAGGAAATAACGATATGCACTTGAAAAATTTCTCTTTGTATGAAGCAGCGGATAAGATACGTTTGACTCCTGCTTACGATTTGCTGAATGCAGCTATTATCAATCCAAAGGATGATGAAGAACTGGCATTGACCTTGAACGGGCGTAAGAAAAAGCTTCAAAGGGAAGATTTTATCAAATCAGCAGTCACTTTGGATATAGAGAATGTGATTGTAGAACGACTGATAAATAAGTATATCAAGCTATTGCCTAAGTTTGAGGCAGTCATTCAAAGTTCTTTTCTTAGTGCTGAATTAAAGGAAAAGTATGGCGAATTGTTGAAGGAACGAGTTGAGAGGCTTTCCACGAATGCTACAAAACGATAAATATACAATATTATGGATACATTAGGTTTTTCAAAAGTAACATCATTGTTCATCCTAACTTTAATAGAAAGAGACGATGGACAAAAGAAACAAATTTTGGAGACGCCAACAAATGGCACGTGTATTTAAGGCTCGCATGATTCTTTATGCTGCTTACGGGCATTGTATCATCCGTGAGGATGGAAGTCATTATGAACATCCTCATTGGTTTGAGTTGGCTAAAGAGAAATGGGCGCAAGTTTACAAGACTACTGGAACTCCGTGTAGTTGTTGGATGTGCAGAGGCATGGAATATGACCGTAAGGGGTACAAAAAAGAAACTCTACGGATTATTAGGGAATCAATGGAGTAGCCTAAATAATCATAAATTGGATCCATACGTATTTGTATAGTTCCAATTTATGATTTATTGTAATCATTTGTTTAGTTATTCGATTTTTTCGAATAACTGATAGGCAATAATCGAAAATACTCATAAGACTTGATACGGATTACGACCTTTGTGAATTATTCCTTAATTGTGACTTCTTAGGTTACTATAATTCCGCAATTTGGGGATTCACATAACTGCCGTTACGAATAATCCATTGTTACCATGTATTATTTGAACAAAAGGTAAATCCTGTGATTGCTGCTCTTCCCTCAATTCTTCAAACTGCTTCTTGTCTGTGTCACTAGGAGTATTAAGTGCATTGGGGTGTGAATGCCACTCTCCTAAATAACGAACCTGATTATATGTTAGTTTCGTTATTCGCTTATACTCATCCGTTAAACCTTTGAAACCTCGGACAAACGACACGGATGTATGGATACTATCTTCTGGGGCTGGTTTCATATAATACACATAAATGCTATTGTGGTCACGGTCATAACTACCAAACAAGCAACCTCCAGTCTCCTTGTCAGGCGAAGCATTTACCATTATTTGTATCTCTTTTTCTACTGCATTTGAAATATAAACCTGAATATTACCCTGTGTTTCGAGATGCCAGTCTGTTATGGTCATTGGCAATCTTGACACTATCCCATTTTCAGCATCAAAGTGCCAAATACTCAAACAAGCTTGCCCCAACGCATAATATTCCTGACTTCGTCAATGCGTACCCCAAAATTCATCGGAGAACAGTGGAGCTATTCGCTTGTGCCTTTCCATTATCATTGTTTTGCGTATAACATCCTTGTTGAGCGGTAACTTTATCTCAATCGTTGTCACAGTCTGGGCCATGGCAAGCACTTTGTCCACGCTCATATTTATATGAGACTGTTTGAGCAGGCGCTCCAGTTCTTTGTATACCTTCAGCGCCACGAAGCAGATGCAGACATGCGCCTCTATGCGTCGGCGCGTGAAGTGGAACATGGGGCGCACCTCTATCTTTGACTTGGTTATGCGGAACGCACGCTCCACATTCCACAGGTTGTGGTAGGCTGCATAGACGGCTTCCGTTGGGATGTCCGTATTGGTCAGGTATCCTTTCAGCCCGTCCCATCTGGCATCTTCGCTGAGTTTGTCGTAATTGATGGCTACAGTGGCATCTCCTTTCAAGTCCAGGAACTTGTTGTAACCGCGTTTGTTGAAGTTTTCCTTTGTGAGTCTGCCGGTCCTGTACGCCTTTTCAAGACGGCGTATGCCCTTGTCGCGGTTGTATGCGTCTTTCTTCGCCCGGTCATCGGTATAGCCCACCAACAGCCTGCGGCCTCCCTCCTTGATGTATTCCACCATCTTCCGGTCTGCCTTGGGCTGCTCCAATATCCACGATTTGACCTTTTCGCTTTCGGCCTTTATCCTTGCTCCGATTATATATTTGTAGCCCAGCCTCTCCATCTCGCTGACATTGTCACCCGTCATCAGTCCCGAGTCCGCTACCACGATGAAGTCATGCAGATTGTATTCCTCCACGAACTGCCGCACCACAGGAAGCATCGTATGTCCCTCATACTTGTTGCCCTCATGGATGCAGTAGGCTAACGGATAACCCTCAAGGCTCACCAGCAGTCCCAGTATCACTTGCGGGTTCTTGTGGCGGCCTTCTTTGGAGAACCCCATCTTGCGCAGGTCATCCTCCTTGTCGACTTCAAAGTACAGGGTCGTCACGTCATAGAACAGAAGGCCTATATTGCCACCGAACAGTTCAAGGGTATGCCTTACGCTTATCTCCTGGACAAGACGGTGCTGTATGTCGCCCAACTTGTCAAGGTAGCGGTATATCCTGGACAGGTCAACGTCCTCATCGAAATGGTTCTTCAGATATTCCACCGTTGCAGCCTTGCTCGCCGGGTATGACAGACGGGCCTTGACAAGCTGCCGGAAAACCACGTCTTCTATGCGGTTAAAACCTACAAGGTCGAAAACACGGTCAAGTATCAGATCCGAGCCGTTTATCAGGATGTTGCTGATGTTCGACAGGACGGTTTCCGTAACAGACAGTTCGCTTTCGCAAGCCCTACGCTCATCGCCGTATAAATCCAGACGCGGTTGGCGGCGTTGTTGTTCCTTGTCTATCCATTCCTTGCCCTGATCAACCAGTGCTGCAATCTCGTTATCGTCAGAACTGATACCGACAGTTTTCAACTCACCGTAAATCCCTTTATTCTTTTCAGATATAACCACACTTGTTGTGCCCGACCTGTTTCGCTTCTTCTTGATAAACATATAAAAAAGTCTTTGCGTACCCCGATTTTAGGGTACGCAAAGTTGCAATGTTTTGGAAAACAATGTATTATAAAAATGTTAAATTTTGAGTGACGAAGTCAGGAGCATCAAAGTGCCAAATACTCAAACAAGCTTGCCCCAACGCATAATATTTTCTAATTTGTTTAGAAATGATAGCCGACAACACACGTACATTCTCATAGTTAAGAATCATCGATTCTGATCTACAACTGAAAGTATTTGTACTGACAATCTCAGTCTGTTCCAAATGATGGGCAAACCTTTCATCCACTATTAGATTACGATAATAATCCATCTCCAAAAAGTCGAGACGGGAAATTCTATCCTTGTCTTCTATTAGCAATACGACATCATCCCCCTTGGGGTTCAAGAATGAGGTACATTTACGGAAAGTACGTTCATCATTTGCAAGTTTCCTTTCAACAGCTATGGAAGTGCTAAAATCCATTAACAACTCAGTGTCTTTAAAAAGACGCTCTCTATCATTTCGACTTAACGTTAGAAAGTTTCCGTCTATGGCATTTATTTTCTGAAACAAGATGCCATGATAGCTATCTTTGATGGAACGAACCTTTGAGGTCATCACTTTGTCAGTGGTAAGCGTATGGCGACTAAGATTATGTGGCAACAATATATCACAATCTACTAAATTGATTTCTTCGGAGCATCCTTGTCTCACAAAATGGTCGATTACAGCAGATCCAAGTGTACCAGTTCCGACAACACTCACTTTCTTGAACCATTCTTTGATTCCATTATTGATGGCGTTTCCATTACGCGAGGTCATGAACTCTAATAGTACAACTTCTACAGACAATTCATAAAACCATTTTTCAAATGCATTCTTACATAGAATCATCTTTTTATGTACTATATCCTTTGGAGAATGGTTTGTCTTGATAAGGAACAAATTATGTGAAGTTTTTTTGTTTTCTTCGTTTGTCTGAGTGATAAAGATTAATAAAACCAATGGCAGTGTGGACTTCCCTGTCACCGTCTTTGTTAAAATATCCAAAAGACTGTCTGTCAGGGAAAATTGGCCGGTTGATTGAACGCCTTTCAAATCTCCCATAGTTTGGGGAATATGTACAAAATTGCTAGCATGGATTTTTTCTGTAGGAATACCGACCAAATAATGAGTGGCTTTACTCTTCTCAACAAATTCCAATGTGGAAGAATAGTTAGTCTCTTTTGAATATTTAATGTATGGATTTACATCTGTGCGTTCATTCAAAATGCAACAGACCTCTTGAAACCCAAAAAATACCTCCAGTGGACGATTTGATTCGTGCAATTTGTTTATGCTATTCAAGCTAAACCAACGTCTTATGGAATTCAAGAAATCGTGTGCATTAAATTGTGGTCGAATATCTGCAAATGCCACATCTGACACGCATAGTGATACAGGTCGTGCAAAAGATCTTGCATTTGAATGAGGTAGTTCCGTTGGAAAATTTTTTCTTAGCGCATACACTTCTGGTATATTGATGTCTTCAGGATGGCAAATAATTGCAATTTCCTCTTCTGCATTTATTTCATAAATAGGCTCATCTGGAATTTCAAGATGCGTCAAACGCATTTTGATAACGGCATCACCCTTACCATTAACATAACACAGTACATCCTTTATATAAGGATGTACTGTGGCTGCCTTGTAGATTGCCTTGGCTCTCGAAAGTTTTAGATGTTCACCTCTAATTAGAGAGCCATTTGTTATTTTAGATTTTTCTCGGTTTGACTTAACCGATTGAAGAATAAACTTTTAGCGAATTATTTGAGAAATAGAGGTAACGATTTAGCAACCGTGCGAATTTCAGCGTTTTGCGTTGCTATGCTGTCAAATAACTCTTTCAGTTGCAAATATAATATCTTTTTCCGAAAGTATGAATTGTCGGTGGTAATTTTATAAAATCAACTTGCGAAAAAAGAAAATCATTCATCCCATTCACGGGTTGTGTCATCGGTAGCGTTGTACTGCTTCCAGCGTCCCGATTTCTCGCCGTCGGTATATTGTCCCTCAATGGTTATATAGGGTTTGCCGTCCTCTGTCGATTCCACACGATAAGAGCCGTTAAGTTTTCCATTACGGTAGTGTCGTGTAGTCCTGCTGCGAAGTGTGCGCCCATCCTCGAAGATTTCCCATTCCTCACCCTCTTTTTTGCCGTCTATATAATGGGATTCAAAAATCTGCTCACCCGTCTTGCTGTCAAAACGGCGTTCACGTCCGTTTTCCGCACTCTGCCTATACTCCTTTTCGGTTTCTATTTTGCCGTTACGGAAATAGGTTTTTACCGTTCCGTCTATCTTGCCTTGCTGCATGGGTGTTTCCTTTCGGGGAGTAACGCCGTCTTGGTAATACTCCGTGAATGTACCGTTACGCTTGCCTTTGGCATATATGCCCGATTCACGCAGTACCCCATCACGATAGCGGCGATAATCGCCGTCTATTATGCCATCGGAAAGTTTAACACGCTCCTCGTCAAGCCCTCGTATAATACGATATTCTCCCTGCAATGGATGTTTGCTGCCTTTTTCATAATAGACCGTGCGCCGTGCGTTATCCGTTAGTATCTGCAAATCATTCCATTCCATTATTTGTTGTGCGGAAGCCGTGCCGCACAACAATAAAAAGAGGTATAGTGTTAAGATTACATTCATTGTGTTTTAGTTTTTCGGGGTTGATAATGGTGTTGTGAATAACTGTCTTTTTAAGCTGTTTATTCATTTGTTAGCTATCTTCCCATTTCATTAAAATTAGTTCCAAATCGCTTTTTAAGAGGTTGCAATCATATTCGATTTTCTTTTTCTGCAATTTATCAGAAACATATTGTATATAATACAAGAAATCATTTATGATTATTTTCTTCTGCTCCAACAACGGTAATTCACCGAATTTACGACTAAAATGACATTCGACCTTTATATGATACACTCCGTTTTGATTTACCAAACGCCCCCATCTATGCTTAGGACGAATATAATATTTACCATTAAATCCTTCTGGTACTTCATTTTGAGAATGAAAGTATTCATACCTGACAGATTCATTTTCGTCATCGTGATGACTGAAAAACATTGAAATGCCAAGATAAGAAAAGCTATCGCCATATTCTTCCGGTCGAAGTTCATGTACGACCAAATCTTTTAGTCTATCAAGACTTTCATAGAACGGTTGAACTGATTTTTGATAGTTCCCTGACTTCTGCCACCGAATAGGTGATTTGGGCAATAAATTTCGTTGTGACTGAAATTTATAACCAGTATAATAGGTTTTATCACTACCATTTTCCAAAACATAGGAATCTTTTAATTTACTCCATCCTTGCTCATCCTTAATTTCAAAATATTGGTTCATCAATGAAGTATAGAAACTACCATTTATCCAGCGTTGAGCTTTCGCTTCCAAAGGTTCTCTATCTCCCCAGCCAATAATTTTTAGAGCCTCACATACTCTCACAAGTTCATTCCATTCTTTAATGTTTGCGTAATGGTATAACTTATCAAATTGGCTAAAGAGCCAATTTCTGGCTATTTCCTGTTCTTGTTTACTTAAATAAACAGACAGTTCATCAAGACTCTCTATGTTGTAAATTTCAATCATTTCCTTAATAGCTAATGTTTGGCAGCGTTCCGCTTTAAGCGGTAGTGCTACGTGTTAGCAATATTTTTACACTTCAAAGAACCATTCCAAGAAAGAATTGAAATCTTTCCATTGTGGATGCAGTTTTCCACTTTGAAAATCTTCTAAATCTGGACCGATAGAAAGTTTCAAGACTTCTTCAGTATTACGATTATAGAAGAAGCCTTCCTCTGCTTCAAAATTGTCTAATGGGAGATATTCATCAGGGAGTTGCAGTTCGCCATGAGCTGATTCAATGGCATAGTCAAAATCATTTGAATAAATCTTAAACCAGCATACATTATACAACTCATATCCGCGTTCAGCAAAAGTAGGACCAATCGTTGATAAATTGAACTCAGCGAATGAACTTCCCAATGGTATTCCCAAATCAATTAAAGCTTTCTCATAGGAAGTCTTTTCTTCTTCAGATAAGGAAATATATCCTCTTTGGCTGAATAATGATTTAATTTTTCCGGATAACATAATATTCTGATTTTAATTTCTTTATTGCTAATGTTCGGCGGATAATCGACCATTAAGGGAGATTTATCCGCTTGTTATTCGCTAAATTTCTCTCGATAAGGCAAAAAGCTAACATTAAAAGTTTTACATGCAAAATAGAAATTGGATGTGCGGATTTGATTTGTGTCTTTATTTGAATCCACACAATCTAAATTGAACCAATATAGTCCATCAATTATTTGTATATCCATATTAAAGATGACTTGTAAATCTTCATTCCGATTTTGCCTTATAGTATATTCCAATATATTCTCTGCAATGATTTCAAGGTTAATCCACCCTTCAGGACTTTCTACTGATAGTTCCAGAATGATTCTATATTCCGTCAAATTAATTCCAATCCGACGAATCAAACCATCTCCTGCATTATGCAGATTATTTTTCAAATACCTTATGAAATCATTGTTGTTCATTTCTTTTTTCTTTTTAGAGCGAATAATGTTTGGCGGATAATCGACCTTTAAGGGAGATTTATCCGTATGTTACCAGCATTATTCTTCTAATGGTTCAAAAGGTTCTTCTTGAAACTCTCCATTTTCATCTCTGCCGTATGCAGCACCGTATGGAGCGTGAAGAAGTGGTATAATATCTGGCGAGTAATTACAAATCGTATTTAGACTATAAATGTCTAAATTTTCAGGATTATTTGCATACTCATCATCTTCATCACCGGCAAAGAATCTCCATCCGCTATCATACTCGCCAAAAGAACTTTCGCCATCTGGAATTTCCCGATACATATACCCTACGGGAAGACCATCGACTGTTATTCTATCGCTTGCAAAACATCCTCCTGCTTCATTCCAATCAGTAAGGAGGTCTTTTATGTCATTTGCTGGTATAAAAAATTTCTTTTCCTTTTTCATTTTATTTCTTTTTTGCTGGTAATGGCTTGTGAATAGCTGACCGTTAGGGCAGTTCATTCACTTGTTATCGTTTGATTTATTTTTCTTCGCAAAGTATATTTCATTATATAAATTGCCGCCGATTACAATATCAGGTCTTAGTTTTCGCAATTCTTTCAAAGCAGGAACCTTGAACGGTGAGCCGCACCAAAAGACTCTTTCAAGGGATTTACTTTGTATGATTGGTGAATAATCTTCGTCTATAACTTTGACTTGACTAAGACATAAAAATGTAAGTTTGGAAAGTTTTTCAATTCCACTAATTGTTTTAATTCCGCCCACTCTTGTATAGCTAATGGCTTTTAAATTAGCTAATTTTGAGATACTAAAATGTACCTCTACTTTAGGCAAGGAATAAAGGTCTATGTTTTCAAGCATCTGCAAATCTTCAATATTTGATATATCCTGAAGAAATCGGCAATAATATAATGAAATCCGGCTTAAATTGCTTAAACAGGTAATTCCGAACAGTGAAGTAAGATTGCAAAAAGCAATCTCAAGACATTCAATCTCTTCGGGATTGATAATCTTTGCGAAATCAACATCTTCTTTTTCATATCGAAGTGTCTTCAATTCCTTTTTATTTATTACCTTATCAAATACTTTCATTTTATATATTCTTAAACAAACGATAACGTTATGCTAACAGCGGAATCGACTGTTATTTTCTTTAAAAGTATATCACTTTGCGAACAAATATAAAAAAAGTGCGGTACACCACGAACGGCGCACCGCACTTTTTTCGGCAAATCGGGCAGGATTTAACATTTATAGCTTCATTCCCCTGCCTTTCTTTTGCGGCTGTATGGGGCGGTGTATGCTCTGCCTTAGCTTGTCGAACTGCTCCTTGAACCACTCGGCAATGGGCTTTCGGTCGATGGCAAGAACCAATTTCGTCCCGTCCGTGGGGTCTTTCACCACTTGAACCCCAGCCTTTTCGGTCTTGAATTTCCGTCCGTGTTCCTCCGAGTAGAGTTCTCCTGCATACTCCAACGGCTTTCCCTTGACGAGCGTTGCCGTCTGCCCGTCGCTGAACCCGACAAGGCGGCAGAGGTTTTCGATACGGAGCATTTCACGGAAATAGGGGAACCATGCCGCCGCCCGTGCGATTACCGTTTTCAGAAACGATATTTCCTGCTTGTGCTTCGCTTCCTTGTCCGCTATCTCCCTGCGGTGCTTCTGCTGTACCTCCGCCATTTGTCTGCTGTGGTCTGCCTGCATGGTCTGTATTCTATCTTGCAGGGCTTCGATGGCTTCCCCGTGGGTGGCTACCTCCCTACGCAGGGCGGCGTTCTCCCTCTCCAGCGTCTTGACCTTGTTACTGCCGAAAAGAGAACCGACGCTCTCGGCGATGTTGGCGGCTGCGGTCGTGGCTGCCCCTTTCAGCTTCTCGGTCTGTATCTCTTTTTTCGTCCGTCTTAGTTCCTCCTGCGCCGTTTCTTTCTGCCGCTGCAAATCCACGACCTCCGCTTTGAGGCTGTCGGCGAGTTTCTTCGTTTCATTGTAATATTGCTGCGTGGACTTGTGCCGTGCTTTCGAGCCGTCTATGCCCCTTTGCAGCCCGTATTTCGCCATCGCCACGGCGTAGGTGTCTTGGTAGGATTTCAGCCTTAGCCGTGTCATAATATCGTCGGCGCATAGCCTTACGGTGTCGGTCGGCTTCTTGCGGTATCGCTTCTTCGTCTGCTCTTCCCTTTTCCTGCGTTTGCGCTCTCCCTTGACGATGGGGACAAGCGTAACGTGTATGTGGGGCGTTTCCTCGTCCCGATGCAGGTGCGCCGCCACGATGTTCTCCTTTCCGAACGTGTCGGCGAAGTATTTCATATTGTCGGCGCACCACTCGTCCAAACGCCCCTCCCTTTCGATGCGTTCCATGTCCTCGTGCGTTCCCGACACGTTGATGCGGATTGCCCGTACTTGGTTGTTTCCGATTTTGCGTGTCAGCCCAGCTTCTTCCAGTCTTCTCTGAATAGCCGCCGAACGGTCTTTAATCCCGTCGGGGTAAGCAACGAGTTTTCGGTTCAGGTGCGTGCGTGTGGGGTCTGCGTTCTTCGGGATGATGAAACGCTCGATGTGGGCGGTCGTTCCGCTGTCGGAACCGTGCGCCTTTTCCATGTGCAATACTACGAAACCCATATATTTTTCCTTTCTTTTTTAGCTTGTGAAACAATAAACTTGACTATCTTTGAGGGCGGCGAAATGCCGTCCTCAACGGGGTGTGCAGAGGGGCTTGCCCCTTGCCTTATTGGGGAATTTTCAGCGATACGGAGTATTGCGGCTCGGAAAATTCCCTAATAAGCTACGGTATTTTCTTCGTAAATACCCTGCGGCGTGTCGGCGGTCTTTCTGTGGTGGCTCTCCCTGCCGCCTGCTTACCCGTATAACCCCACCTTATTATTTTTCCCTTTTGGTCGGTGGTGGGTGGCGGGGCGGTCGTTTCCGTTTTCAAAGGCTTTCCCTGCACGGGGCGGTCGGATGCAAGGTTTAGGGGAAGAATACTACCCGAAGCATGAGGGTGGAGATTGTTCCCCTAACGGCGTAGCCGCCCGACCTTGCAGCCGACGGAAAGCCCCGTGCTTGCTTCGCCTTTGTAAACGGGAATGACTGCTCCGCTTTCCTGCGGTCGGGAAACAGCCCCTTTCCGTCCGTGTGACGGTATGACCGTATGAATGTATGACCGTATTACGGACTGATACCCCGACCGACAGACCGTTACGCCATCCATCGGCGGCTCGGCTCGGTGTCGGCAACGACAGACACGATAACCGTCGTTTTTTCTTTTCGCCCGTTCATAATCCTATCTAATAATAGCTTGCGGACTTTCGCCGCCCCGAACGATTCGATGCGGAAAGCGAGGGCGGCTATCGTTTCGAGGTCGTAAACCTCTATGCTGCTTCTGTCCGATAGGCGGACAAGGCGTTCGATGCCGTACTCTTTCAATACTCTGCTCTTGCAGAATGCCTTTATCCCTGCCCGAACCGTCGGGGCGATAACCCCGAACAATTCGCAGATTTCCCACTCGGTCATGGCGGTTGCGCCTATGTCGGTCGGCAGGGAGATATTGCCGTATTCATCTATCGTGATGATGTTTCTTTCTTCTTTCATCGGTATGCTGTTTTAAGGTGACTAAATGGCTCAGCAGATATTCTTCTCCATTTCCTCCAGCTTGTGCGACAAGGTTTCCATGTCTTGGCTTATTTTCTGGGCGGTGATTTTGGCGTATATCTGCGTGGTCTTGATGTTCGTGTGCCCCAATAGGCGGCTCACGGTTTCGATGGGTACGCCGTGCGACAGAAGCACGGTCGTGGCGTTCGTGTGGCGTGCCACATGATAGGTCAAGCGCACCTTGAAACCGCATTGTCTGCCTATCTCTTTGAGTATCTTGTTGCAACTGCCGTTGCTCGGAACGGGAAAAACATGACCGTCCCTTGCAAGTCCCTTGTATTTCTCGATGATACGCTTGGGAACGTCCAACAGACGGATATTCGATTCGGTATTGGTTTTCTTCCGTCGGGTGATTATCCATAGGTTGCCGTCGAAGAATGTTTGCAGGCGGTCGGCGGTGAGATTCTTCACGTCCGAATACGCCAAACCCGTGAACACGGAAAAGACGAACAAGTCCCGTACGAGTTCATGGTAGGTGTTCTTCATCGGTGCGTCCATGAGCGTCTGTATCTCCTTTTGGGTAAGGTAGCCCCTATCGACGCTTTCGGGCGAGTTGATGTACCCTGCAAAGGGATTGAACGGCAGACGCCCGTCGTTCCTCGCTATGGAAACGATGTGCTTCAGCACAATCATGTAGCCCCACACGGTATTGGTGCGGCATTTCTTCTCCGTGCGCAGGAAATACTCGAAGTCGTTGATGAATGTGAGGTTCAACTCTTTTAGGGGAATATCCTCACGCTTGTAGGTATGGGGCATAAACTCCCGAATGTGGTTGCAGACCGTCTGATAGCGTCGGAATGTCCCCTGCGCCCTGCTGTGCCCGACCTTCTTGGCGAACTCGGCGTTGTGCTGCTCGAAAAGTTTCAGCAAGGTTTCCTGCTTGACGCCGATACCGAGATAGGCATCTTTGAGCTTGGCGGCGGTAACATACCCGTCCGTCTGCATCAGTTCTTGATAGCGGCGGTTTACCTCCACACGGATTTTATCCACCGCAAGGTTGATTCTCTGCGCTTCGACGCTCTTGCCCGAAGCACGGCTGTTCTTCACGTCCCATAGCCGTGGGGGAATGTCCATCTTGCAACTGAACTGTTTAATCTCTCCGTCCACCGTAAGGCGGCACATCAGAGGCAGGTTGCCGTTAGGCTTCTCGCTGCCTTTCTTCACGTAAAATAAGACCTTGAATGTACTTCGCATAACTCACTCCTTTTTTTGGTTACAAAATTAGTTTATAGTGAGTTACCGACAGCTATGCAGAATTACGCAAATCGCAGAAAAAGAACCTCTTAGCAAGAAATCTGCACCCGTTACGGGGGTAATGAGGTGGTAACTGAACTTCTGCACCGTTTGGCTTCGAGGTGGCATTTCGTTGGCTCTGCACAATAGAAAAACAAAGCGTAACGAACGCTATTTCAGCTAATTCGCTACGCTTTGCTCAAATTTGCAAATCCGCTATGTGTTTATTTTATGATTATAACCTGTCATCTGCCGGCTCGTGGTGCTGGATTAGAAATAGACGTAGCTCCTGCTACTGTAGCATTCTCTTTCAGGGTCTTTCCGTATTCATCAATTTTAAATACAATGGGTTGTGGTATATTGCCCACCTTGCTGTGTGTTGCCGTATTGAGAAACCGAGATGAGCCAGACTTCAGCTTTTTTATATATTGCTGTTTGGCTTCGTAACAAGGCGGATTGTTATTGTCGTTCTTAATTTCATTTGAAGAAGCGATAATATGAGCAGAATTACCAATCTGCTTGTTCAGTATATCCTCAGCAGAGGGTTTGATTTCATTCTTGTTGTCTGAATTATTGAAGAATGACCAAGAGCAATGATGTGGTGCGAGGAAAATATTCCACTTTAATTTTTCCTCGTCTGTATTATTGTCAAGAATGTGTTGCCAGATTTCGTGTTCAGCATCACCTCCCATAAGCACACGGCTCTTGTAACCCGTGTATCCGTCTATTTTAAAACCAAACTGCACAACGACAGAAGTTGCATTCTTATCATCATACTTCTTACTGGTCTCAACATCTTCCTTAAATGGAGCATGAATGAACATTTCCAACCAAGATAAGCTTGCCCCAGGAACAGTTGTCACAAGTTTTCCTGGAACATAACAATATCTACGGTCGAACTCTTTGTCTTTATCGTATCCTATAATTCTCAAATAGTTCCCTTTAGAACCATAAAAGTTTGCATCATCATCGTATAGTTTTCTACGACGTTTCGCTTCTTTACGTATGTCTTCTGCAGGTGCAGACAAACCATTGTTTAAGCCGCGAGGAGTAATCCACAGTTCTTCTATGATAATCTCATTCTTGTTTTTATCTTTATCATAATCAGCCACATCGCCATGATAAAAGTTTTCGGCAAATCCTTTGCAATGATCGTCATGAGGATGTGTACTGATGAAAAGGTCTACAAATGGACGTTCTAAACTATCTTTTTTTAACTCACTTAGTAAATCTTCTTTCACATCAAACATTATTTGCTTTCCATGACCATCAGTCAAATCTGCCAGTATTTGACAATCCACCAGGATGGTCTTGCCGTTATCCAGTTTAATCAGTGTGCAATCAGCATTGCCTACTGGGTAATATTTGATTATATGTTCCATTATTATTTTGTGCAAAGTATTTATATTTTTCAATTAAAAAATTTAGGGTATGTGATAAATGTGAGTGTTATACATCCAATAGGTTTGGAAGATAAAGCCTTATCTGTACTGTTGCCATCCATTCTGCAAATTTTATTAGCGATTCTATTTTTTGGGGTGATAGACCTATTAGATTGGTTCCGACTTTCTTGGCTATCTTTATTTCTGTCGAAGATGGTTTGATTTTTTCTAAATCATCCCATAGGATGCTTCGTTTCACTTTCGAGATAATGAATTCGATGAATTTCTTATCTTCGATACGATTGCTGCCATAAAATCTTTTTATTTTTTGGGCATCATCTTTTGTTATTGAGTGGTAAGTGTAAAGTTCTTCAGATACATTCCCATTTTTAATTCCACGAACAAATCCTATAATGATTCTATCGGAGATTTCGTAACTCAGAGCAATGTTAGCAATTCTGCGTTTAACATTATCCGTTTCAAACATGTTGTATCTGGATTGCATTCGTTCAATTCTCTTCATCAAAATGTTTGATGTAAGGACAAGCATCAGAGGTATGTTTGTTATCCACTGATCTGTAAGTTCTGTATTGCCTGCATTACTTACGATAATATATTTGGCATGCATGTCTTTATCGGAAGATTCAGTCAATTCGTATGTACCTTGGTTATCATAAAGTCCTCCATCAACCAGTAGTGGACACTTATAATGATTATATCTTTTGTACTTTTCTGGTATTCGGATGGGGCTAAAGGCAAATGGTACACATGAAGATGCCATGACTGCTTTTGCAAGAGGAAAATTCTCTCCAGAAAATACATCTAGTTGATCATCCTTATTTATATAATCATATCCCCAAGCCTTGTTTCGCGAGAATCTAAAACTTCTACCTTTTGCAACATCTGTTGTATTTATGGATATAGCAGGAGTTTGTGGCAAATCTGATAAAGTGGCATTTTTAAAAAATAACCAATTATATTGTTTCTCAATCCAAATACTTACAGGAAGAATATAGTAATTGGAGAACCATAACAAAATTAATGATAGGAGTAGAGTCCACCAACCCACGAAATATATAAGTGCTCCTATCCCAGCTAAAACAGCGAAAAGATTGGCGATAGCTAGGTGAAGAACTCCAATTCTGAGTTTACGAGAAATGGATTTCTCAAATTCTTGATAGTTTTCTTTATGTAATAAATAATATGCTGATATTATTGATCCTCCAGAAACAGAAGAAATAACGTCTACTTTATCTAGAATTTTTAGCTTTTGCAACGCTCTTAGCGTCCCAATATGATAAGCAGCTGCTCTATACCCTCCTCCGGATAGAGCTAAGCCAATTTTATTCCCTTTTGCGTCCATAATTTATAATGTTTCTACAGGAAAATAATCCTCTCTGTCGGGTGTGTTATGATGATGCCAGATATTTACTGAATTCTTAGTTGAATAAATTGATGTACCTATCTTTTTTAACGCACCTACCACGCTTTTATCTAGATAGTGTCCATATTTCTCAGTTGATACGTATGCAATAGATGGGCGAATATGATTGATCATATTGTTGCTCATATTGTGGGCAGAACCATGATGAGGAATCTTCATCCAATAAATATTTTTGATTTTATCTACATCACATTGATATTTAAAGTTAGAAAAAGAGTCTTCATCTGCATCTCCTGTAAAGAGAAAATAGTGTTCATCATCAGGCTTAAATAAAAAAATAATACTACTTTTATTGTGATGTGATGGGTCGCTACCAGCTTCATCTAATTTTTTACTATAAATATTTTTTGTTTCAGGAATTTCATACGCATCCTCACTGTCATCAACTATGGCATAATCATATGGCTGTAAATCATTCCGAAATAAAAGGGCTTGGGTTCTATAGTACTCTGTCGAAGGACCAAGAATATCTATAAGACCATCAAATTCTGAATTATATCCATCAGAGAATGCTTCAGAATATGATAACCTTCTTTTGCGTGACAAATCCCAAATCAATTCCAAAAGATTGTTGCCATGTCCATCGTATACGGAACGAGCCTCTTTGCGAACATTATCAAGGTTTTGATAATACTTCACATCGTTTTGTGTGATATGTAATCCTGGGTCATTGATTAAAATTTTTTTAATATCTACACTTGTTTGTGGGTTATTCTTCATATCTTCTAACAGGAATATGAAACCTCCAAAGTGGTCATCATCACAATGTGTACATATTGCTAAATCAATTTGAAAAGTATTATATCTCTCTTTTACAAACTTTGCAATCGTCTCACCGTTACAATAGTTACCGGCATCTACTAGAATTATATAAGCTTTGTCGTTTTCGTCAAAAAAACGAACGAGTAGTGCGTCTGCAGCTCCTACTCCAAGCATGTCGATTTCGTACTTCGTTGCATTCATACAATTCATTTTTTTGATTATTATGCTCCATATTGGAGCTCCGTATTTTGCAAAAGTACAAAAATAATCCCTATTATCGAATATAATTCGCTATATTTGCACTATAAAATCGTATCAAAGAATGAAACTAAATAGAATAAAGGCTGTATTATCTGAAAAAGGTATCTCTCAGACATGGTTGGCAAAGAGACTCGACAAGAGTTTCAGTATGGTAAATGCTTATGCTTGTAATAGGATTCAACCAAATTTAGAGACCTTGCAACAGATAGCAGAGATATTGCAGGTCGATTTGAAGGATTTGATAACCGACAAAAAGGATAGGTGACATGAAACAGTTTTCGGAAGCTACACGGGTGCAGATGCCTGCAATGGTTCACCTCACCCGAATAGGGTATACTTACTTCGGTAAGTTGAGTGAAGATAAGAATGGCACGGTCTATGACGGTGACACGAATATTCTTTTGCAGGTATTTGAACGACAGTTTAAGAATCTGAATCCCGGACATGAGGGAGAGTATCTTCAAGTTTTGAAAGATATTCGTAAGGAGCTGAACGATGATGACCTCGGTCGAGGCTTTTACAACCGTCTCAAAGCTGTTTCGCCTGTAAAGCTGATAGACTTTGATAACATTGGGAATAATACGTTCCATTTCACAGCTGAATTTACCTGTAAGAACGGACAGGACGAGTTTCGTCCTGATATTACTTTATTCGTAAACGGATTGCCACTTTGTTTTGTAGAAGTGAAGAAGCCCAACAATCATGGTGGTATGTTGGCAGAGAGCGCACGAATGAATAAAGAACGCTTCCCAAATAAAAAGTTTCGCCGCTTCATCAACATTACGCAGTTGATGATATTCAGCAATAATATGGAATATGATGCATTGGGCGGTATCGTACCCATACAAGGGGCTTTCTATTGTACCGGGGCACGTTCATCCGCACCATTCAATTGCTTCCGTGAAGAAAATTTAAGCGGTCAGAAAATAGCACCGTTCCATCGTGACTATCCGTATGAGGAGATTGACAAGACGGTGGAAAAACAGATATTGTCTGATTACAATTGCCAAGTCATTCATACAAGTCCTGAGTACCAGACAAATCTCGGTTTCAACACCCCTACAAACAGAATCCTAACATCCATGTGTTCGCCTGAACGTTTGTTGTATATCATTAGATATGGTATTGCCTATGTCCGTATGGAGCGTGAGGTGGATGGAAAGATAGAATCTACCGACCAAAAGCATATCATGCGTTACCAACAATTGTTTGCATCGTTAGCTATTCGTCAAAAACTGGCAGAGGGTGTAAAATCGGGCGTAGTATGGCATACACAAGGTAGTGGTAAAACCGCCTTGTCATACTATCTGACCTATATTCTTAACGATTTCTATTCCAAACAAAATAAGGTTGCCAAATTCTATTTTATAGTAGACCGCCTTGACCTTTTGGAACAAGCCACACAAGAGTTTGAAGCTCGTGGGTTGGTAGTATCTACCGCCAATACAAGAGCCGAACTGATGGAGCAGTTCCGCAGTAATCAAGCGCAACAAGGTGTAAGCGGACAGGCAGAAATCACGGTTGTGAACATTCAACGCTTTGCCGAGGATAAAGAAAAAGTACGCATCAGTGATTATGCAACCAATCTTCAACGTATCTTCATTCTTGACGAGGCACACCGAGGATATAAACCCGGTGGCTGCTTTCTTGCCAATCTCTTTGATGCCGACACCGATGCGGTTAAAATCGCACTTACAGGTACCCCGCTGTTAAAAGAGGAACGTGCCAGTTGCAAGGTGTTCGGAAACTATTTGCATACCTATTATTACGACAAATCCATTGCGGATGGCTACACGCTGAAAATCATACGTGAAGATATAGAAACCTCCTACAAAGAGCGTTTGTCTGATGTGTACGATAAACTGGAAACCCTTGTGCAAAAGAAAGACATTCGTAAGTCGGAAATCATAGAGCATCCAAGTTATGTAAACGAGTTAGCCCGTTACATTATGACGGACTTAAAAGAGTTTCGCAAGATACAAGGAGATGATACTTTAGGAGGTATGGTCATTTGTGAAACCAGCGAACAGGCAAGGCGGCTTTATGATGTATTCCAAGAAGAATGGCAGAAGTATCAGCCGAAGCCCATCAAGATAAAACTTTCCGATGGTTCGTATGTAGTGGGTGAACCGGAAGTGGATTACAAATCAAAATACAGACCGCTGAAAGCCGGAATCATTCTTCACGATACGGATGACAAGGAAACTCGTAAGCAGATAGTCAAAGACTTCAAGAAAAATATGACAGTGGATATTCTCATTGTCTTTAATATGCTTTTGACTGGTTTTGATGCGCCACGCTTGAAACGCCTGTATTTCGGGCGTAAACTGAAAGACCACAATCTGCTTCAAGCCATAACACGTGTAAACCGTCCTTATCCGGGTATGCGTTACGGTTTTGTTATTGACTTTGCCGACATCAAGCGCAACTTCAAGGAAACCAACGAAGCATATTTGCAAGAGCTGAACCGCTTTAATGATGTGGACGAGACTGGCGAATCCGCTGCTACCGACACCTTTACCCAAGTTATTGAGGACAAGGAAGAGATATTGAATCAGATGAAGAAAGTTCGGCAAACGCTCTTCAATTACACATACGACAATGCGGAAGAGTTTTCTTCTGAAATCTCCACCGAAGAGGATAAAGCTGTATTGCTCGACCTCAAACAGGCATTGGAATCAGCCAAGAACATGGCGAACATCGTGCGTACATTCGGTGATGATGAAATGAAAGGTCAATTTGCCAAACTCGAAATCACCAAGTTGCCGCAACTACTCTCTGAGGTACAGAGACGGATTAGTATCATCAATCAGAAAGAGGCTTTCAATGCAAACGAGGAAACGAAAACCCTAATCAATGAGGCAATGATGGATATAGAGTTCACTTTCTCCAAAATAGGACAAGAGGAAATGCAACTTATATCCGGTGGTGTGGAATTGAAAGAGAAATGGCAGCGTACCATTTCTTCGTTTACCCAAAACTTCGACCAAGACGACCCGGAGTTCATTTCGCTGCGTGAAGCCTTTATGGAACGCTTCAAAGAACATGGTTTTGTGATTGACACGATAGCCAAGTTCAACGAAGAAACCCAGGCTTTGGATGAAATCATTGGTCGCCTGCAAGAACTGCAAAAGCGCAATAATGTCTTGCTAAAAAAGTACAAGGGCGATGAAAAATTTGCTCGTGTACACAAGCGCATCCGTGAAGTGAACAAGCAAAGGGAAGGTAAAGGACAGAAACCTATGTTCTCTTTCCTTGACGAAGAGATTGCAGCCATCCTCAATATTATAAAAGAGGATGTAGATGCTAAAGTGTATGACCGTAACGACATTCTGAAAAAGGATGCTTATTTCGGGCGCACGGTAATGGCACTCATCAATGGATGCCTGTTTCATTTTCCGCAAATCAAGCCGGAAATGGACGATTACAAGTTCATCCAAACACGCATTTCACAACAGTATATCAACCAATATAACGCCACTTACGGCATTGCATAAAGATTATGTCAGATATTAAAGAAAAAACATTAAAACTCATCGACGGGCTTAAAGCCACTTGCCAATCATACGGCATGGGAAACGATGGTAACGAATATAAGATTATCACTCAGGTATTTCTATATAAATTTCTGAATGACAAATTCGGCTATGAACTGAAAAATGCGAAAAGCGAGATAGCCAAGAAACTGATAGGGGATGTAAAATGGGAAACGGCATACGAGAATCTTTCGGATGATGAACGTATGCTTATTCAGAGTGCCATTGCGCCCGATGTTCCGATGCTCGAACCATACCATTTAATAGCCAATCTTTGGAATCAGCAGGGAAAAGGTGATTTTGACACTATATTCGACTCCACGATGACGGATATAGCGGAACTGAATGCAGATATATTCTCCACGCAAACCACAGCCAACACAAAGATTCCATTGTTCGAGGCACTGACACCGTTTGTAACCGATTCGGCACAACGTGCGCCATTTGCCCGTGCTTTGGTGGATAAACTCGTAAATTTCTCTTTCGAGGAAGCGTTTGCACAGAATTACGACTTCTTCTCCAGTATCTTTGAATATCTGATTAAAGACTACAATACAGCCGGAGGTGGCAAGTATGCGGAATATTATACGCCTCACGCCATTGCCACGATTATGGCTCGTCTGTTGGTGGGCGACAATGCCGACCTGCATAGCATGGAGTGTTACGACCCCTCGGCAGGAACAGGTACATTGCTTATGGCACTCAGCCATCAAATAGGCGAAGACCGCTGCACCATTTTCTCGCAGGATATATCCCAGCGAAGCAATAAGATGCTAAAACTTAATTTGTTGCTCAACGGGCTTGTGTCTTCGCTCGACAATGCCATTCAAGGCGATACACTTGTGAATCCTTATCATAAGAGTGATGACGGACAACAGTTGCGCCAATTTGATTTTGTGGTAAGTAATCCGCCTTTCAAGATGGATTTTTCTGATACCAGAGAGAAGATAGCCGCCATGCCAGCCCGTTTTTGGGCAGGAGTCCCCAATGTACCCGCCAAAAAGAAGGAATCAATGGCTATATATACCTGTTTCATTCAGCACGTTATCAATTCACTGAAAAAGACGGGTAAGGGTGCGATTGTCATTCCGACAGGTTTTATTACAGCAAAAAGTGGCATTGAGAATAAAATCCTTCATCGGATTGTCGATGACAAAGTGGTTTTCGGTTGTGTTTCCATGCCAAGCAACGTATTTGCCAATACAGGTACGAATGTAAGTGTGCTGTTCTTTGATAAGTCTGCAACTGCTGACAAAGTAATCTTGATAGATGCCAGTAAATTGGGCGAGGAATACAAAGATGCCAACGGATTAAAAAAGGTGCGTCTGAACGATGACGAGATAGAAAAGATTGTCGGCACATTCCAGCGAAAAGAGGCAGTGGAAGATTTCTCTGTGGCAGTCTCTTACGATGAGATAAAGGAAAAAGGATATTCTCTTTCTGCCGGTCAATATTTCGACATCAAAATTGATTATGTGGATATAACGGAAGAAGAGTTTAATGCTCGTATGGCGAACTATAAGCAAACGCTCTCCGAGCAATTTAAAGAAAGCCATCGGTTGGAAGAAGAGATTATGAAACAGTTGGAGGCTTTGCAGTTCAACGCAAATGTAGGTAACAATGAGTAACGAAATACAGTTTTTGTTATACAATCTTCCCGATAAAGAGGGAAGAGTACAGGTGGTTATAAAAGACGAGACAATTTGGTGTACACAAAAGGCCATGGCACAATTGTTTGGTATTGGGATACCTGCCATAAGCAAACATCTGAAAAATATTTTTGAAGAGGGTGAGTTGCAAAAAGAAGTGGTTGTTTCCAAAATGGAAATAACCACCCAACATGGTGCAATAGAAGAAAAAATGCAGAGACACAATGTAGATTTTTACAATCTTGATGCTATTATTTCTGTAGGCTACCGAGTTTCTTCTCCCAAAGCAACCAAGTTCCGCCAATGGGCTACCAAAATTCTCAATGAGTACATCAAAAAGGGATTTGTACTTGACGATGAACGCTTAAAGCAGGGAACGGCTGTATTCGGAAAGGACTATTTTCGTGAATTGCTTGAAAGAGTACGCTCTATCCGTGCCAGTGAACGGCGTATTTGGCAGCAGATTACCGATATATACGCAGAATGCAGTATCGATTATGACAAGAACTCGCCTACCACACACGATTTCTATGCCATGATACAGAACCGTTTTCACTATGCCATTACTGGGCAAACGGCTGCTGAAATCATCTACACGAAGGCGGACCATACACAAGAACACATGGGACTTACCACATGGAAGAATGCTCCTGATGGGCGCATCTTGAAATCTGATGTGTCAATAGCCAAAAACTATTTGCAGGAAAATGAAATCCGTCGTTTGGAACGTGCTGTAACAGGGTATTTCGATTATATCGAAGACCTCATTGAACGAGAGAACACGTTTAATATGGAGCAGTTTGCTGCCAGTGTCAATGAGTTCTTGACTTTCCGCAAATATCAGATATTGCCGGATAAAGGACGCATTTCTGCGGCACAAGCCAAGGCAAAGGCTGAAAGTGAATACGATATTTTCAATAAAACCCAACGGATTGATTCTGACTTCGACAAAGAAGTTAGGGGAATGTTGGATAAATAAAGAGATAAAGAACAATGATTGATGAGTTAATCCAATGGGCAACACTATTAAGCCCTATGATTAGTGTGATTGCTGTAATTGTTGCATTAAGAGTTGCTAATAACTCATCGAAAGATGCACAGGAACAGATTAATGCTATTCGCCATCTGCTTGATGTGTTTGTGGCGGCAAATAATTTGGACATCGTAGAAGCACAGCGAAAATACCAACAGCAACTTGTAGAATTAGACAACAAAATTGAAGAGGCGCAAATGGAAGTCGATACCGTATATCCTTTTGTTGGCGGAGCAAGAATTGAACATATCATAGCCGGACAAGAAAAAGCGCAGCAAAAAGCACATCTTAATCAGCTATTGATGAAGCGCAAAGAGATAGAGGCCAATCTATCTTTGATTCAAGATTATATTCATAAAGCAATGCAGTAAATGGAATTGAAAAAATATAGATTGGGAGAAATTCTTGAGTTACAAAGAGGGTATGATTTACCATCTTCCCAACAGAAAGCGGGAAATGTGCTTGTAGCAGGATCGAATGGTATAATAGGTTATCATAACGAAATACGCAGTAATCATCCATGCATTACAGTAGGACGGAGCGGCAGTGTGGGAAAGGTTCATTATTATGAACAACCCACTTGGGCGCATAATACAGCCTTGTTTGTAAAAGATTTTAAAGGGAATAATCCCCAATATCTGTACTACTTCCTTAAGAATCTTCATTTGGATGAAATGTTCGTAAAAGGAAGTAGTGTAGTTCCCTCTCTTGATAGAAAAGTAGTTCATTCTTTGGTTGTTCCATTTCACAAAGAAGTTGTTTGCCAAAAACGGATTGCATTAGTATTATCCAATATTGACCGTAAAATTGAACTTAATCGAGCGATAAATCAGAATTTAGAGGCGATGGCAAAACAACTCTATGATTACTGGTTTGTTCAGTTTGATTTCCCGAATGAGGAGGGTAAACCGTATAAGTCTAGTGGCGGAGAAATGGTTTGGAATGAGAAATTAAAGCGTGATATTCCTGCGTCATGGAAAACCAAAGCGATAGAAGATATTGCTGATGTTTATAATGGTGCAACCCCTTCAACTGTTAATGAACAAAATTATGGAGGAGATATTATTTGGATTACTCCGAAAGATTTATCTGACCAGAAACAAAAATTTGTATATCAAGGAGAACGCAATATTTCGCAAGCCGGATATAATTCTTGCAGTACTCATTTATTGCCTCCAAATACAATATTGATGTCAAGCCGTGCGCCAATAGGTCTGTTATCTATTGCTAAGACTGAGTTGTGTACCAATCAAGGATTCAAAAGCTTTGTTCCCCAAGCGGAAAATATATCAACATACCTGTATTATTATCTAAACATTCACATCAAGCAGATAGAACAACTAGGCACTGGAACAACATTCAAAGAGGTTTCTCGTGAAGATGTGCTGAAATTTCCAATTCTAAAGCCAAGTGATGCAATCTTGGATTTATGGGAAGAGCGAGTGTCTGCTCTTAATAACAAACAGCTTGAAATTCAAAAAGAAAACGAATACCTTACTAAGCAACGTGACGAGCTTCTACCACTTCTGATGAATGGTCAGGTGTCGGTAAATTCTGATTTATCTGACGATTGATAGTGATTTTCTTGTCAAGTGTGTGGAGAATTTGGGCAATTTTTGTTTGTTTTTCAATATTTGGCAAGAAAATTTTTAGTCCGTAATAGTTGTCAAATGTCATACTCGGAACTCCGGTTCCCGAATCTAAGTTGCTCAAATCCAATAGAGACAAATATCGATACAAATAATACGGATTTGCTAAGTTTGTATTCACTTCAGTGTAATATAGTGTATCTACAGTCCAAAATGGCATATCGCAATATTGGATATTATCCAATGTACCCTTACGAGGTAACAAGACACTTGGCTTATCGTAAAGAAATTTGTCAACATAGCGCATAATGCCCCCACTTCCAAGAACAGGGTATTTCCCGTTTGAAAGCATTTTGTGGTCTTTGCCATTTTTTATTTTTACTAAATCTGAAAGCCTGTAAGATTGCATATCTTTTTCCATTTGAGGGGCAAAGTTACGCATTTTTAGACAGATTCTTGTGATTCAGTTATCCCAAATACTTCTTATGAGCCAACTTTACATTGTTTTGATTCACAATGGCATAATGCAGTGTGGTGTCAATGCGTACATGACCAAGTAATCGCTGCACCTGTTCGATGGGCATACCTTTGTCGATAGCCATTGTTGCAAGGGTTCGACGGAACTTGTGTGGATGAACTTTGGGCATAGAAAGGGATTGACCTAACTTTCGGATTCTAACTTCCACACCGCTGATAGTCAGTCGTGAATGTGGCGAATTGAGGGAAACAAATAAGGCGGGATTGTCGTCTGTTCGCTTATTAAGATATTGTTGCAAATGTAGTTTTGTACGAGCGTTGAAGTAAACAACACGCTCTTTGTTACCTTTCCCGAATACCACACATTGCCGCTCATGAAAATCTATATCCTCACGGTTCAGTTTCACCAACTCACCCACACGAATGCCAGTGGATGCAAGAATGTCTATAATGGCAAGGTCTCTCTTGTTGGTACAACAATCACGAAGTTGCTCTAATTGTTCGTCAGAAAGTACCTCCTTTACAAGTGAATCCGTTTTTACTTTGTGAATACGTCTGACCGGGCTTTTGGCGATATAATCTTCATCTTCAAGCCATGCAAAGAAGCTGGAGAAGATGCGCCTCATATTGTCAATGGTTACTTTGCTTGATTGATGTTCTTCTTGATAATCGGATAGATAGGTACGAATGTCCGTTGTACTGATGTGGCAAATAGCCAAAGAGAGTGTAACCAACAATCGCTCAATGGTATTGCGATAGTATGCTAATGTCTTATCCGAACATCCCTCTATCTTTTTGGCTGATATAAAGGAGTTAAGAAGATGTTCATTCTCTTGTGCTTGTTGTTTGGCACAATCGCTCTTTTCAATGATTTCTACATTATGCAGTTCTGATGCAAGCACAGCTTTAAGCCGTGCCATTTGTCGGCAATCCAAGTCACGCTGCATTTCCGCAACTATCGCCTGAATGATGTTCTCTTTCATAATTCTGATATTTTTGTCATTATATATAATATAAGAGACAGCTAAATCAGAATTTACCGACACCTGACCATTCATCAGAAGTGGCAAGAGTTCATCACGCTGCTTAGTCAAGGAATCTATTTGTTGGTAGTTGTTTACAATCGTTTGGTAAATGCTTCCAATCTTCTCATCAAATAGTTTCAGAATATTTCTTGCTGGTATAGGCAATAAGATATTCTTGATTGTATCTTGAGAAATATTATCCCTTGCGGAACCTGTACTGAGTTTAATGAAATGGCTATACAATGATGATATATGGAAGTACACATAGTATAACATATTTCCTATTGTAGGGATAACGCCACAAACGGCTTGATTAGAACAAGCTTCGAATGTAAGCAAGCTAACTTTACCTGCTGTTGCGCCATACATTGCGACCAAGATACTGTTGCTTGGATATAACTTTGCACTTGAATTTTCTAATCCACATTTTGTAATATAATTGGTTGTTTGAGTGATTATAGGACTATTTAGTTCTCCACTGTTTATCCAAGCTATTTCTCCGTTGTTATAGTATTCTATATTTGTTGATTTGGGTGTACCTCCTGAATATGTAGTAGCAATATTTTTTATTAAAGATATATCCCATCCTTTGGGTATCTCCCGTTTCAGCTTATCATTCCACACCATTTCACCACCGCTTGACTTATACGGCTTACCCTCTTTATTCGGGAAATCAAACTGCACAAACCAGTAATCGTAGAGTTGTTTTGCCATCGCCTCTAAATTCTGATTTATCGGTATATAAAAAGAAAAGGAGAGGAAGAATCCCCTCCTTAACCTTCAAACCAAGTCTCAGACATTCAAATCCTTCATTGCCAATCCATAGTTTTCTTGTCCGAACAGGTCTTGATGGATGAGCTTCAATCCGAGTGTCTGATAGTACTTGTAGTCATCCCCTTCGGTACAGAGGTATTTGTAACCGTAGCGTGGCATGTACTCTTGGAAGAAACGAGCCAAGTTTTTCAGGCTTTCGGCTTGGTTCTTCTTGAAGTTGCTGCGCACAATGATGATGCTCCAGTCGGGGAAGTTGCCTCTTCCGTTGCTGTACTCCCAAAAGCGGATGTAACAGTCTAAATCACGCTCACGGATGTCCACGCAAAAGCCATTGGCATTTTGCATCACGCTACAACTGTTTCTGTAGCCGAACTTCTCACACAAGTAGAGATTGAAATCAAGAATCAAATCGTTTTGTATCATAAATAATTGAATTTAAAAAGTTAATAAATAGCGAATTATAAATGAAAGCCTCGCTTGCGCTTAGCCTTTTTCTTTTTCATCAAGCGATTGAACTCGGCTTCTTCTGCGGCAGTGGTATCGTAAGAAGAACGACCATTCAGCAGACCAAGACTGATACTTGAATCATTGTCGGAATGGGAAACGCTTTGCTGCACCTCTTCATCATTATGCGTGAACCCTTGCTTTGGGTATTCAAATGAGGATGCACAAGCATTCTGTTCCAATCGGTTGTCAATATTCAAATAGCTGAACTCCCGGCTGACTTTGGAGCCGGAGAAAGAAAAACCGTTGTACTCAAACTTGACACCCTGTATTTCCCGTGTATTCCGACTGACCTTGAATTTCATTTCAATGTCACAGTCGGCAAGGGCATCCTTCAGTTCATTCCAATTTTGAGCTTTGGGCAGTTCTTCTTTCAGTGCCTTATATATCTCGTGCTTTGCCCGGTCGTATGGGCGCAAGCGTTCCTCCTTGATATGGTCCTTGCCATTGGCAAAGTGCAAGCGGTATTTTGCCGTCAGCATCTTACACGCCTTTTCATTTCTGCGGAAGTCGTTCTTGTCGCTAATCGTCTTACCGTCATTATCCACCCGATTGAAAACGATGTGACAATGTGGATGCTCACGGTCGATATGCCGGGCGATGATGTACTGCGTGTTTTCGATGCCCATCAGCTTCATGTAGTCGTGGGCGATTTGCAACATCAACGCATCGTCAGACTTCAAGTGTTCGCTGTCTTCAGGGGAGAAATTGAGCGAGGTGTGTCCGACAATATTCTTTACCTTGTCATTGAGCAACGCTTGTAATTCAAATTGCTCTGCCATCTGTTCGGGCGTACCATCCACTCCGGCAGCTTCCAGCAATTTGGATTTCTCCTCTTTGAGGACATAGCGAACACAGCCGCCGAACGATGTCCCTTTGGTTTGTTTACCTATCATCTTTCAGTTGTTTTATAAGTTGGTTAATACGCTGCGACATCTCCTCGCATCTTTTGGCAACGGCAAAGAATCCGTAGGTATTTGCCTTTTTCCTGACTTCGTCACTCAAAATTTAACATTTTTATAATACATTGTTT